>OGLO01000389.1_pt1 | contig 12000 bp, 7 predicted proteins | sample 1572891 | NCBI WGS metagenome assembly OGLO01 (sample SAMEA2581999, study PRJEB24529) | metagenome | biome: Human gut stool | place: China | collected 2011
AGACATAATCGGCATCATGGCAGTTTTTCCAGATCCAGTAAAACCCGGTCAGCTCACTGTAATAACAGTTCAGCGCTGAGATCTGTTCTCCCGTATCATCCCCCAAATATCCCAGATTCTCCCCGCATGCCCTTCCGACATGAAGAGGTACATAAAGCGGATCCGGCAGGGGTGTAAATTTTTTGTGTGTCATGGTATATATGCGCATGGACATGATGTGTCCTCCTTTGTATTCCTGTTGATACAATTTTTTTTACATCATCTGCTAATAAACTATACCACAACTATCCTGTTTTTTTAACCGATCCCGTGTTCTTTTTTTATCATTTCTTTCATCCCGGTTAAAATATCCGCTGATCTTTTCAACTGCATTTTTTCTTCCTCGTCCAGTGAGATCGGTATCACGTTCTCCACACCGTCCTTTCCGACAATGGCAGGCATGCTGATCACAATATCTTTCATTCCGTAAATGCCATGCATCATGGAAGATACCGGAAGGATCGACTGTTCATTTCGGATGATACATTCACAGATCCGCTTTACCGCCATCGCAATCCCATAATAGGTCGCACGCTTGCGTTCAATGATCTCGTAAGCGCTGTTTCTTACTTTTTCATAGATACGGTTTTCGGATTCCTCATGCATAAAATGACCACGCATTTCGCAAAAATCACTCAGACGGACACCGGAAATATTCGCATTGGACCATGCGGCAAGTTCACTGTCTCCGTGTTCCCCGATGATAAACGCATGCACACTGCGGTTATCTACCCCTAAATGCTCCCCGATCAGATATTTTAACCGGGCGGTATCAAGCACTGTCCCGGAACCGATCACGCGGTGTTCCGGGAAACCGGAAAGTTTCAGTGCCGTGTAGGTAAGGATATCGACCGGATTGGATACGATAAGAAGGATTCCCTCACAGCCGCGCTTTGCGATCTTCGGGATGATCTGTTTGTATATCTCCACATTTTTGTGAATCAGATCAAGCCGCGTCTCATCCGGCTTCTGGTTTGCACCCGCCGTGATGATAATAATTCCGGCATCTACAATGTCATCATAGTCCCCGTCATATATTTTTACCGGTCTTGCAAATGGAAGTCCGTGGCTTAGATCCATCGCTTCCCCCTCCGCCTTCGCGTGATCTGCATCAATCATGACCATCTCCGAAAAAATACCGCTCTGCATCAGCGCAAATGCCGATGATGCGCCCACGAATCCGCAGCCGATCATTGCCGCTTTTCTGATATTCATTTTGTCCATATGATTTTCCTGCTTTCTGCCGCATGAATGTGGCTTTTTCTCATAGTGTTTCCTGTTTGCCGGAAAATTTATGCAGCTATTTTTCTTTTATGTATCCGGAACGAAAATGAATTCCATACCCGGCAAAATCTACACGAAAAAAGGATGCCGCCAAACGACGACATCCCATATCCTCTTACGCAACAACATCCTCAAACTGTGAATTATAAAGATTTGCATAAAATCCATTTTTTTCAAGCAGTTCTTCGTGATTTCCCTGCTCCACGATATCCCCGTCCTTCATGACAAGGATCAGATCCGCATTGCGGATCGTTGAGAGTCTGTGTGCAATGACAAAACTGGTTCTGCCACGCATCAGATTATCCATCGCTTTCTGGATTGTGACCTCGGTTCTCGTATCAACCGAAGATGTTGCCTCATCGAGGATCAAAATCTTATTGTCCGCAAGGATTGCCCTTGCGATCGTAAGGAGCTGCTTCTGTCCCTGTGAAACATTGCTTGCATCCTCATTTAATTCCATCTGGTAACCACCCGGAAGTGTCTTAATGAAGTGGTCAGCATGTGCCGCTTTCGCCGCTGCAATGACCTCTTCATCTGTAGCTTCTAAACGTCCGTAACGGATATTTTCCATGATCGTTCCCTTAAACAGCCAGGTATCCTGCAATACCATTCCAAACGCATCTCTTAATTCCCTGCGGTTAAAATCCCTGACATCATGACCGTCTAATTTGATGGAACCGCTGTTTACATCATAAAAACGCATCAGAAGCTTTACCATCGTAGTCTTTCCTGCGCCGGTCGGCCCAACGATTGCAATCTTCTGCCCCGGTTTGACATGTGCACTGAAATCTTTGATGATCGTCTGATCCGGGTTGTAACCAAACTGTACATGATCAAAATCGACGGTTCCGGTTACGGCACTCACATCTGCCGGATGTTCTACGGTCTGATCTTCCTCTTCCTCATTTAAAAACTCAAACACACGCTCAGATGCTGCCGCCATCGACTGTACCTGATTGATGACCTGTGCAATCTGCTGGATCGGCTGTGTGAAGTTTTTTACATACTGGATAAATGCCTGGATATCACCGATCGTGATCGTTCCACGGATTGCAAGCAGTCCACCGGATAAAGCCACTGCTGCGTAACCGAGGTTTCCGACAAACATCATGATCGGCTGCATCATACCTGACAAAAACTGTGATTTCCATGCGGACTGATATAAAATCTCATTGGTGCGGTTAAATTCCTCAATCGTGTCTTTCTCACGGTTGAATGCCTTGATGACTAAATGCCCGCCATAAACCTCCTCGACCTGTCCATTGATATGACCTAAATATTCCTGCTGGTCTTTGAAGTATTTCTGGGATTTTTTGACCACAAATGAGATCAGTGCCATGGAGATCGGCAGGATCACGATTGCAATCAGCGTCATTAACGGGGAGATACTTAACATCATGATCAGCACCCCGACTAAGGTTGCAACCGACGTGATGATCGTTGTGATACTCTGGTTTAATCCCTGTCCTAAGGTATCGACATCATTGGTGATTCTCGATAAAACTTCTCCGTAAGTACGGCTCTCAAAATACTTCATCGGCATGCGGTTGATTTTCCTGGAGATTTCTTTACGCATGCGGTAGCAGATCTTCTGCGTTACACCGGTCATAATCCAGCCCTGGATAAAGTTAAATGCCGCACTGCACACATAAAGCCCTAACACAAATAAAAGGATCTGTCCGATATAGGTAAAATCGATGCTTCCCGTGCCCTGGATCTTTGCCATCAGTCCTTCGGAGAGCGCTGTGGTTGCCTTTCCTAAAGTCTTAGGCCCGATTACATTAAATACCGTGGAAGCCGCCGCAAAAATCATGACTACAATAATTGCAGCTTTAAAATTTCCAATGTAAGATAACAGTTTTCCCAGAGAACCTTTTAAATCCTTCGGTTTTTCTCCCGGCTGCATGCCGCGCCCCATCGGTCCTCTGCCACGGTGCTGCATTCTAACTTTTTCTCTTTCATTACTCATTGACAGACACCTCACTTTCCTCTATGCCAAGTTCTTTTGCCGAAAGCTGTGAACGTGCGATCTGCTGGTATGTCTCACAGTTTTTCAGCAATTCTTCATGCGTACCTTTTCCGACGATCTTTCCATCATCAAGCACAACGATGCGGTCTGCATGCTGGATTGAAGCAGCTCGCTGGGAAACGATAAAGACGGTCGTCTCTCCTTCCATTTCGCGGATGGCTTTTCGAAGAGCTGCGTCCGTTGCAAAATCAAGTGCGGATGCACTGTCGTCTAAAATGAGTATCTCCGGTTTCTTTACGACTGCACGTGCGATCGTTAAACGCTGGCGCTGTCCGCCGGAAAGGTTTTTTCCGCCCTGTTCGATTTCAAAATCAAGTCTGCCCTCTTTGTTGTCGACAAACTCTTTTGCCTGCGCAACTGTGATGGCACGGTTCAGATCTTCTTCTGTCGCATCCGGGTTTCCCCATTTTAAGTTCTCGCGAATCGTTCCATGGAACAACACGGCTTTCTGTAAAACCGTACCAATCTTTCCACGCAGCTCCTCAAGCGGATAATCTTTGACGTCTTTTCCGTCCACTTTAATAAAACCGGACGTCACGTCATAAAACCGCGGGATCAGGTTGACTACCGAAGATTTTCCGGAACCGGTTCCTCCGATGATACCGATCGTCTCTCCTTTTTTTACCTTAAAATCAATATCCGTTAAAGATTCGTCTCCGGCACCCGCATAGGTTAATCCTACATGTGAAAATTCCACGGCATACTCTGCTTCTTCTGATCTGTCAACGGTATCCGTCTGCACCTTATCCACTTTCTGGCCTGATCCGTCCGTGATGGATGGCTGCATCTCAAAAATGGACTGGATACGGTTTCCACATGCAATGGATTTATTGATATTGATGATCAGGTTTGCAAGCTTCACTAACTCCACTAAGATCTGTGACATATAGTTGATCAGCGCGACCACCTCACCCTGTGTGATATATCCGTTGTCAACACGGACTGCACCGGTCCAGACAAGCACCACGATCGCACCGTTGATGATCGCATAGGTAAGCGGATTCATTAGTGCTGATATCTTTCCGACATAGATCTGCGCCCTTGTCAGAAGATCATTATTTTCATTAAAATGTACTTTTTCATCATCTTCCTTATTAAAAGCACGGATCACCCTGCTTCCTGTTAAATTTTCTCTTGTGATCCCAAGCACCTTATCGAGCGCTGACTGTACCTTTTTATAAAGCGGAATACTGATCAGCATGATACCGAATACGATTATGGAAAGAAGCGGGATCGTAACGACAAACACCAGTGCCGCTTTGACATCGATGGTAAATGCCATGACCATTGCGCCGAACACGATAAACGGGGAACGCAGAAACAGACGCAGCACAAGGTTCACGCCGTTCTGCACCTGATTGACATCACTTGTCATTCTCGTGATCAGTGTCGCCGTTCCAACAGTATCCATCTCTGTAAAAGAGAGGCGCTCAATGTGTGCAAACAGCGCATGGCGCAGTTTTGTTGCAAACCCGACTGCCGCCTTTGCCGCGAAATACTGTGCGGTGACCGAGCAGGTCAGACCGATCACTGCAAGCAGTACCAGCACCATGCACATTTTCATAATATAGGACTTGTCCCCGGTCGCAACACCGGTATCAATGATCGCTGCCATAACAAGCGGAACGATCAGTTCAAAAGTTGCCTCGAGCAGTTTAAAAAGCGGACCTAATACACTTTCTTTTTTATAATCTTTTAAATAAACCAGTAACTTTTTCATAGTATTCTCCATTTTTACGCTGCACTTTACGCATGACAAGTTTGGGCGTAAGCACAAACTTGAGTGTGAAAATCTTATTTTCACACTGCCCTCAAATGTTTATTTTTTAATTTTTTTCATCTGCTGCAAACCAAAGATCACTACCCCACCTATGATAAAGAACAGGATGGAAAAATTGTGGATCGTCATTGCAGGCTGTGGGGTATCCAGTGTTGTTGGGCCCATGATCACAGCATAAATAGAACCAAGCATCAGTCCGACGATCAGAAAGATCATCTGCGCCCGAAAACGCTCTAATGCCTTACGGATCAGCTTTACAATACTGAAAATACCGACTAACACACCACATCCGAATACGAATACTGTCGGAAAACTTTTTAAGTTTAAATGCAGGATATCCTTGATCGCCGTCACGATCGGCAGGTAAAGTCCCATAATTAAAAGCAGTGTGGAACCGGAAATACCAGGAAGCACCATTGCGCAGATTGCAACTGCGCCTGCTATGAATACATAAATTCCTGTTGTGACTGTCAGATGTTCCAGATTTACACTGTTTCCGCCGCCAACCGGATTAAAATAGGTGATGGCACACACAATGGCTGCCCCAACCAGTACAAACGGGCAATATGCATATTTCCCTTTTAGTGTGTCCAATTCTTCACGGACTACAATCGGAATTGCAAAAATTATAAATCCGATAAATAATGAACTGATCGCATAAATATGGGATTCAAAAACATTTGCAAGGATCAGAATCGCAAGAACCATTCCTGTTACCCAGCCGATACCGAGCTTGATCAGAAAGAAAAACGCTGTTTTCTTTTTTTCCATATTTCCGGTGATCAGATCATCGATCGAGTCGATAAACTGATCGTAAAACCCAAGCAGAAATGCCACGGTTCCACCGGATACTCCCGGGACACTATCTGCGAGTGCCATACAAAATCCTCTGATAAACTGTATTATGTACATACGGTTACCTCTTTCTTCCTTATTAATATTTACATGTGCTGTCTGCACACCATACTGCCTATTATAATCTTTCGGCTTCTGTTTTGTCTAGTATCGTAAACATTAATATTTCTTTTTTGTATCTTTTATTTCAATTTCCCGGTGCAGTCCCAAAAGACAGATCAGATTTGGCACTGCCATCAGAAAATTAAACAAATCCGAAATGCCCCACACCACATCAAGAGTAATCACTGCGCCGAAATAAACGCACATCATATAAACGACCTGGTAAATGCGGACACCCTTTTCCCCAAACAGATACCGCACGGCGCACTCGCCATAGACATTCCATCCGATGATCGTCGCAAACGCAAACAAGACCAATGAAACCGACAGCATCTCATCGCCCCACACCGGCAGTTCCCTGAATACGGCAAAACACATCCGCTCCCCCGGCACCCCCACATAATTGCCCGGATGGGCAATCATACTTGAAACCGAAGCAATTCCTGTGATTGCACACATGACGACCGTATCCCAAAAAGGCCCTGTCATGGAGACAAGAGCCTGATCCCTCGGTGATGCATGCTGCGCCGTCGCCGCTGCCATTGGAATTGAGCCAAGTCCCGCCTCATTTGTAAAAAGCCCTCTGGAAATCCCGGTTCTTAACCCCGCCATCACCGTTGTCCCAACCACCCCCCCTGCGGCAGCCTCCGGCACAAACGCAGAGGTCACGATCATTTTTACTGCCTCCGGGATCACCGTATAATTTTTCATCAGGATAAAAATACATCCGCCTAAATAAAATGCACTCATCACAGGAACCAGCCAGGTACATACTTTTCCAATCTGCCGGCTGCCACCGATGATCACCTTCCCCGCAAGCACCCCCGCTGCCATGCCGATGATATGCGGCGATACCGGTATCTGTTCCGTTACCGCCGCACTGATCGAATGTGCCTGCACACTGCTGCCGATCCCAAGCGACGCTAATATCGTAAACACAGAAAATAAGACCGCAAGTCCTTTCTGCTGCATGCCTCTCTCCAACACATACATCGGACCGCCGATCCTCTTTCCATCTTTTTCCGTTTTGCGGTATTTCATGGACAAAAAACATTCTCCATAACAGGTTGCAATTCCAAGCACACCGGTGATCCAGCACCAGAACACCGCACCTGCCCCGCCGACTGCGATCGCCGTGGAGATACCGATAATATTTCCCGTCCCGATCGTCGCCGCCAACGCTGTCGCAAGTGCCGAGTAGGAAGTATTATTTTTCCCGGAAAAACTAAGCCTGATCCCACATGGGATCTTACGCTGGATAAACCGCAGACGAAATGTAAAATACAGATGTGTCCCCAGAAGAAGCAGGATCTGCCCCGTGGCAGCAAGCTGACTGATTTTTTGCATAGCACACTAAAATCCCCGTATACGGATGCCCTTGTTCCAGTATACGGGGATTTTCTTTGATTCATTCTTTGATTTTTATTTTTTGTGAGTGCCCTCTATGCAGTTACTTTTTTCCGCTGTTCCACCACCTGTGCCAGCCGGTCCAGACCTTTATTGCAGATCACAGTATACACACTTCCAATAATGTTTGCCCCGATACGCAGAATCACTGCATTCTGCAGTCCAAACAATCCTGCCGCGATCGACAACGCCCCAAACGTATTGAACGCCGTCTGCCATGCATAGCCGGCAGAATAACCAACTCCGATTCCTCCGATCATGCCGATATACGGATACATGGATTCCGGAAGAACCAGATATAATGCCACAAAAATAAGGCTTCCAACGATATTAAAAAGGCCTCTTTTCTCTGCCCTTCCCATGCAGTCATCCGTAAACGGCAGGCAGACTGACATACAGGCGATCCCCGCCCACATTGCTCTTGGAAGTCCCAGAAGTGACATCACAAGCATCGCAGAGGAAACAATGAAAGTCAGTTTTATATACCAGCGGTTTCTGGCAGAGGAAAGATCAAATTCCCGGAACAGATCCAAAAAAGTTCTCCGGTATGGTCTGTTTTTCTGATTCTTATAGAAAATCGCCATACAGATCACCATTCCGGCAAGCAGTCCCTCCACGCGCAGCAGATACGCATGTCCGCTCACGTCATATCCCTGTAACAGCAGATAACCGAGTACAAACGTAGAATGGTTGTACATGACCACATTGTGACATCCTAAGATCATCAGAAGCATGATACAGAATACGTTTACAAAGAATGCCGGGATGGGCGAAAGCATATTGCTAAGCCTTGGTCCCGCGATCAGTATTCCAAAAATACCGGCGATTGATAGCAGTCCATGCGTGGTTTTGATCCCAAAATCTGCCTGGCGCAGCACCAGCACTGCCAAAAGAACGGTCACTCCGACCACACTGTTTTCCGATCCGGTCAGTTTACTGTATAAGGTCACAACCGCCACACAGAATACCATCACCAGATAGACCTTAAAGTTATAGATTAAGATATGACGTCTCTTTTCTTTTTTGTCTGTTGTATTTTTGATGAGCTGTTTTGAACCTGTCGAACTGAGCTGAAGTTCCTGATAAAATGTCATAGTACTCTCCATTTCTACACTGTTTTTTGTAAAGTAGAGAGTACTATAGCGCAATTTGCGGGAAACGTCAAGGTTTTATCTCACACAAAACCGTTTCAATGCTTTTCTTCCCACAAACTGCAAAATCCAGTCTGCTAAAAAACCAATGATACCGAGTGTAAAAATACCGATAAAGATCCAGTCTGTCTTATAATAAAGTCTTGATGTGTAGATCAGATATCCGATTCCCTCCAAGCAGCCAGCCTTTTAACACGCGCTGCATACTGATTAAAATATCCCGGAAAAGCTCTCCGCTTGCCACCAGTTTTCCCGCTCCCGCAAATGTGGTAACCGGTCCCGGAAGAAAATCATCGCTGTAAAATAACGAACCGGTCTGCCAGATCAAAAGCAGCAGAACCCATGTGATCAGACCACTTTTTATAATTACCTGTATGACTCTTTTTTCTTTCTTCAACTACAACCTGCGTTATCTTTACAATGCCCGCCACTCCGGACAGAATTTTTTCCTATATATAAAACATCTCATTTTCCTAGAATCCTTCATTCTGTATCAGATGCGCTTCTTTCTCATCCACCGCATACAGACGGTATACAATGACCTCTACTTTTCTGTTCCACGATACCTTCCGCGTACAGGCTCTGGTATCTCTTTTCTGTTCCATATCTGACCGCCTTTACAAATTCCGGCCGTATGATTGCCCTGCTGCATCCCGGATACAGATGAAATCCTTTCAGTCTGTCATAATCCGTAATAACTGCTGATTCTCCGATAAACTGCGCCACAAACGGTGTCTTCGGATTTTTATAAATCTCTGTCGGCGTTCCCATCTGCTCGACTCTTCCTTTTGCTGTGTGATTGTTTTCTGCTTCGATGTCTTGCTTGATGTATTTATATACCAGTTTTGTATGCGATTCCACGACGGATTGTGTAATCGTTTGCATGGATGGTGGTGTTTTCCTTATTTTTCCAGTAAAAACAGCTGTTTTTCTTCTGTCCTTCCCTGTTTGGGTTTATTGTTTTTCAGTTTTCGCGAAAACGTATACACTGTCTTTTTTCCACTGTTTGTTTCATTTTTTATGTATGTTTTTATTCATAATTTTCCAATTATTTTTATTTTCCTGCAAACGTTTACAAGCTTTAAATAAAAAAGAACTCCTCCTGACGGTTTTAAACCATACAGAAAGAGTTCTCTGTGTTTTTGTTACATCTGCCTCGCTCCACACATCTTGCGGTATACAAGCACACCTGCCTGCATGGAATCGATCCACACGACATCCCACTGTGGATTTTCTCCTTTTGAAGCCTTAACTTACCTTTTTATCCGGCTCCTTTTTACCTTTCCTTTTGTTTGTTCAATGGCTATTTTAGCTTTCTCCTGTTTTCTCTCAGATATAATATTCCATCCGGTTTGCGTTCTCCACTAATGTACAACTCTCCCGGATCATCAGCTTTCCTTCTAACTCCGTCCGGACGATTCCCTTATGTCCGCCACTAAGACGATCAATCAGCAGATACAGCGCAAACTTTCCCATTTCTTCCTTTGGAAGACACACCGTAGTAAGCATCGGTCTGGTATACTGTGCCTCCTCAATATCGTCACTGGAAATAATGGATGGAACGTAATAACGGTTCTTATATTTATTCAGGCATTTTAACATGCCGATGGCGATCATATCATTTGCACAGTAAATGGCAGTCGGCGCATCTCCTCTCTGGATCAGGCGTTCCATCACAGCATAACCTTCCGCCTCCGTGTGTTCTGCCTCGATCACAAAGCTGATATCCATATCGATTCCATATTGAAACAACGTGTCCTGATACCCCTTATAGCGCGACTCATTATGGCAGTCTCCCACATAACCGATCTTCCGGTGCCCTAATCCGATCAGATATTCCACCGCCATCGCAGCAATCCGTTTTCCGTCGCAGATCACCTCATCCACCAGATAGTTGGTCGAATTGCGGTTGACGGACACGATGCTCCGGTATTTTGCCGATAATTTTTTCAATACATTATCATTACATTTTCCAATAATGATCAACCCATCGCTGTGAATATCCCCATCCGGCTCCATCTGTACAATGATCTTATCAATATTTTCCGTCCGGCATTTTCTGTCATTCGAAAACAGGGGCTGATGAAAAATATGCATCAGTATGCATCCCTGCCTGTGAATTTCACTCTCAATGACACGCAGCAGTTCGCTGAAAAACGGATCTGTCTCAAGATTGCCGGTTCTGGTCATCAGTACATCCAGATACCATACTTTCTGACTGGTATTCGTAATTCCCTTTTTTAAATTCCTTGCCGCTTCGTTCGGCATATAATTGAGTTCCCTGGCAATCTTCCAAATACGTTCCCGCAGTTCTTCCGAAGAACATTTATACCCCGGATTATTCAATACCCGCGAGACTGTCGCAGTGGAAACGCCCGCTTCCTTTGCAATTTTCTTAATAGACAAAACCTCACCCCATTTTATTTCCTAGTATTTCTATATGCTAAGTGGATAATAAAACAGGTGAAACGTTTTGTCAATAGATATTCAGATTTTTAATCCTGTCTGTCTCCGTCCCCATAACACTCACAAAACCGCGCTGCAAAGGACGGTTTTTCCCCTGCCACATACAGATGCGCCGTGCTGCCAAATTCATTCACACGAAAACTTGCGATCCCTTTTCTGCGTTCTTCCGTGTAAATACTGGTGATCGAACTCGGCGCCGCACACAGTCCATGCCAAAAAACCATCGGAGATACGTTTAACAGGTGACTTAACATCACACACTCCACCCCGAAATGACAGAACAGAACGATCGTGTCATGATTTGCCTCATTTACACGGTAATACAGATTATCCCGCTCATAACCATGCCGTTTCAACAGGGCATCCAGACCATCACACACCCATTGGTAGGCTTCTTCCACATTTCCATTTTGCATAATGTCTGCCTTATCCCAGCGCTCTCTGTCATAAAGATCCAGATCCTTTTCCATATCCTGTGGAAGCCAGTCCCAGCAGATCGACTTTTCATTTTTCACGTCCGGCCTGTCAATGTGTGCTTCAAACTCACGGAGCCAGTCTAATGTCTCTGCCGTCCGGTTCATTTTTTTCAAAGTACATCCGGCAGTATCCTGTGCCCGTCCCAATGGTGATACATAAAATGCTTTTACCTGCAATTTTGACAAGTATTCGGCTGCAAGCTCCGCCTCTCTCCATCCGGTTTTTGTTGTTGTTTCAGTTTTTTCGTTGGACAAAAGTAGGAAACCATACACGCTTTCTTGATACGCAAAACATTGCAAATCAACGAGAAGTAAACTCATTAGGAGGAGATTTATACCCCACCGTTTTTGCTCCACCTTTTGGAACACCGCGAACGGTAATATTCTGCCGTTTTTTGCGTTCCGCAGGGA
>OGLO01000417.1_pt1 | contig 11466 bp, 12 predicted proteins | sample 1572891 | NCBI WGS metagenome assembly OGLO01 (sample SAMEA2581999, study PRJEB24529) | metagenome | biome: Human gut stool | place: China | collected 2011
AAATCCTTATGTGAAAGCTTGTCATTTACCATAAAGCTTCCTATAAGGAAAACAACACCTATGATGATGAGAGTTATTTCTAATGTTGTCATATAAACCTCTGCCCTCTTATGCGTTTGTAAGTATATTCATATAAGGGCCCATGACCTTACGCATTTTAATCAGTCCCTTTGTGTGAAGCTGTGATACTCTTGATTCTGAAACCTCGAGGATATTGCTTATTTCTTTAAGGGTAAGATCCTCATAATAATATAATTCAATAACCCTGCGCTCCTTCTCGGTCAGATTGTCAAGCGACTTAACAAGCATTGTTTTCAGCTCTTCCTGTGTAACAATCTCCTCCGGCTGTGCATAATGTGAATTATGTGCAGCATCCATGACAGGCTCAGGTCCTGACTCATCAAATTCATCGAGAGATACAACATTTGTTACTTTAAGCTGCGACTGCCAGCTGCAAAGCTCATCCTCCGAGATAGAAAGCTCCTTTGCGAGGTCTGCGTCATTTGCTGTTTTGCCGGTACGAAGTTCAATGTTCTTTATTGCCTCGTCTATTTTCCTTTGTCTTTGTCTGACTGTTCTTGGAATCCAGTCCATTTTCCTGATCTGATCAAGTATGGCTCCACGGATTCTAAGGCTTGCATATGTCTCAAACTTGACATTTTTTTCAAGATTAAACTTGTCTATGGCATCAATGAGGCCAAATATCCCATAGCTTACCAGGTCATCATATTCCACATTATGCCCAAGATACATGCTGAGGCGTCCTGCCACAAGCCTGACCAGCTGTGCATATTCTATTATGAGCTGTTCCCGTAGCTTGGGAGTGGGATTCTTTTGATATTCCTCCCACAGCTTTTCCTTTTCTATAGCTTTCATTATGCCCCCTGTTTACCAGTATATTATTCTGCAGCTAGCTAATTGGCTTATCATTGTCATCATCATTATCAAAGACTTCGGAATCATCAGTCTTTGCTTCGGCCGCTTCAGCTTTCTTTTGCCTGTCTTCCATTGCCTTAAATGCACAGCTTAGGATTACTTTAAGTATCGCTCCGATTATATAGAATACTACAAACACAGTTAAAAGTCTTGTTGTAAAGCTCATCAGATCAACGCCCTGCCGCAGGGATATAATACTGCATACTAAGCCGGCTAAAAGCATAACAAGAGATGGTAATAGATTATTCTTCATGTTAAATCACCTTTTGCTCTTTTCCGACTGCTTTGATGATATAGTCACCGGTTTCACAGTCAAGTATAACAGTTCTTCCGTAATTAAGACCGGTATCCTGTGCCTTCAGAGGAATTTTCAGCTCTGCAAGCACGTGCCTGGCCATATCGGTATTGCGATCGCCAACATTTCCGATTGTAGAATTGCCTGACATCTCAAACATCTTAGCTCCACCGGCAATCTTTGCAACCATTCGTCTGGGATTCGCGCCATTTTTTATCATTTGATTATAAAGTTCCCTAATTCCCGTATCGCCAAACTTGGCTATATTTGTGTTATTTCTAAGTTTGGTGCTGTCAGGCAGCATATAGTGTACAAGCCCACCGATTTTTGAAGCCGGATCATAAAGGGTGAGCCCTATGCATGAACCAAGCCCAAGTGTGGTCAGAGAATCAGGGGCTTTGGCAACCTTAAGGTCTGCCATTGATACTTTAATAGTACTTGCCATATGGATTCTCCTAAATACTAAAAACTAATTCCTAAAGCCGATAAAATATTATCATATGAATCCGGATCAGGCATAAGGATAAAGTATCCGTTCATCATTATATCATCACCAAACTCCGTCTCTATAAAAAGTGCATTGTCACCATATTGTCCAAACTGAATTGCCGGCACACTTAATATGGAAGCAGCCATATCTACAGCAATATACGGAATGGAAGGTAGTATTTTAAGATTTGTCATAGTTGAAAGCGCTGACAAATATGCGCCTGCTATTATGTTGCCAATCTCCTTCATGGCAGATAAATCCATCTCATCACATGGCTCGTTATAGTCCTGTGGTCTGCCCATCAGCTTGTTTACCAGAAAGTGTGCTGCCGGAAGCTTCATGAGAAACATCATACTGCCGGAGATATCGTTGGTAACCTCAAGAAATATACCCACTATTGTCTCTTCCTCCGGACATATGGCATCTCCAAGCTTTGTCGCATCCATTAACAGAACTCTTGGAACTTCCATTTTCATGGTAGTGCCAAGCATGCCGGCAATCGCTGTCGTGGCATTGCCGGCACCTATATTTCCGATTTCCTTAAGGACATCCATATACATCGAATTGACATTATCTAAAGAAAATTCACTCATTGTATTCACCCTTTTATTTGTTAAAACTTATATAGTGAGGCTTTTATACCTCACTATACATTGCTGCAAATCAGTTAGCGTCCTTATCTGAGACTATTGAGCCTATTTCAAACAGAGAAATCAGTTCATCTCCGTTTTTACCTATACCGTTTATGAACAGTTCCTTGCCTGTAGATGAAGCATCTATATTAGGCTTATCTATTTCATCAACCACAAGTGTGACAACTTCACAAACTTCATCGACAATAAGACCTATCTCACCCTTTTCTTCAAGCTTTAGGATAATTATTCTGGTTGATGATGTATATACATCATCGTCCAGTCCCATTTTTATGCGGGCACTCATTACCGGAACGATATCACCACGCAGATTTATGATACCCTTAAAGTACTTCTGCGCCTTTGGCACTCTTGTAATCTTCTGCATTCTGACGATATTATCAACATAGCCAATATCAATTCCGAATTTTTCTTCGCCTATTTTGACTGAAATATATTGCTTTGTTTCTTTTTCCTGTATATCAAATTCATTTTCTGGCATGTACTTCCCCTCCATTACATAAGTGTATTTACATCAAGTATCAAAGCTACATCACCATCTCCAAGTATTGTCGCTCCGCTGATAAGCTTGTTGCCGTTTATGTATTTTCCTAAAGACTTGATTACAATCTCCTGCTGTCCAATGAGATTGTCAACCACAAGACCTGCCTGCTGATCTCCCTTTTGGACAATTACTACAGTAAGATGATCCGGCTCCTGCTCCTTTGGCTCAATGTCCAGCATCTTATCGAGGCGGATGATTGGAATAACGCTTCCACGCAGGTGAATAACTTCCTTAGCCTGTACATATTTGATATCCTTCACAGGAATATCCTCTATATTTGAGATAGAGCCGAGCGCAATGGCATATATTTCATCACGGATCTCTACCATGAGAGCCTGAATGATTGCAAGAGTAAGAGGAAGACGTACAGTAAATGTAGTACCCTTACCAAGCTCGGTTGAAACCGATACATCACCACCCAGCTGTTCAATGCCGGATTTAACAACATCAAGACCAACTCCTCGTCCGGAGATATCGGTAATCTGTTTTGCCATTGAAAAGCTTGGCATAAAAAGGAAGTTGATGATATCCTTCTGAGATAGATTTTCAGCCTGTTCAGCTGTGACTATGCCACGCTCGATAGCCTTGTTCTTTACGGCTTCGGTATCGATTCCGTTTCCATCATCTCCGACCTTTATGACAACATTGTTGCCCTCCTGGTATGCATTTAAGAAAATAGTACCTACCTCTGGCTTTCCACGCTCAAGTCTGACCTCATTGCTTTCAAGTCCATGATCAGCACTGTTTCTAAGCAGATGCTGCAGAGGATCTCCGATCTGATCCACAACTGTACGGTCCAGCTCGGTATCTTCACCGGTTATGACAAGATTCATCTTCTTATTCAGAGTACGAGACAGATCTCTTATCATTCTAGGATATTTCTGTGTAACACTTTCAATAGGAACCATTCGTACCTTCATGACAGACTCATGGAGATTGGTCGTAATTCTTTCCAGATATTCAATCTGTTCATGGAATGACTGGTTATTATTGTTTTCTCCATCAGATGAGCTCATGGCTACAAGAGAGTTCTTTGCAATAATAAGCTCAGACACCTGATTCATAAGCATATCAAGCTTTTCGATATCTACTCTGACTGTTCGGCTTGTAGTAGCTTTTTTATGAGAAACAGCCTGCTTTTGAGAGTTATTTGCAGTTTTTGGCTTTGAAGATTCTGTCTTTGCAGCAGGAGTCTTTTCCTCTTTTTCTTCCTTATCTGCCTTTTTTGTCTCTTCAGGAGCCTGTGCTGTCTGCTCTGCTTCACCCTCCAGGTGAAACTCGGTGATTTCTTTTCCCTCAACCTTATCAATCTCAGATACGTTGGAAGCTGCATGCTCCAATTTATCAAAGCCCTCGCCTGATGCAACATAAAAGCTGAATGACAAATCAAACTTCTCATCCTCAATATCCTGTGAGCTTGGTCTGTAAACCAGAATCTGTCCCAGCTCCTCAACTGCCTTGAAAACAAGGAAAGCTCTTGCTGCTTTGAGCAGACAGTCGCTTGCTACGGTAACTGTCATGCCGTATATTTTAAGGCCTGCTGAAATTGCCTCGTCAATTAATTTTTTCTCGTTGTCTGTCAGTTCAATTGTATCAAGTGCACTGTCAGATGCATCTGATGAATCCTTTGTTTCAGCTTCAGCAGCCTTTTCTTGAGGCTCAGCCTGTTTGCTTACAGTCTGTCCGTTTGCTTTTGCAATAAAATCGTTGAGTTCCTTTATGATAACCTCATTATCATCAGTACCCTCATCAGATGTGGATTTAATATTTTCAACATAGCTGTCTATAGCGTCAAGGCACTTAAAGAGCAGATCAATCATTGAGCTTCCATCAAGGCAATGACTACAATCCGTTTATCAACTACCCCTTCCTGACGGTAGACAAAATGAAAGAGTTCACCAAAGAGTGGCATGCCCGTGGATTTCCTATAGATATCATGTGTTAGGTGCTGCATGCGCTTAAAGCCCATTGTACCTGCCATACCCTTTAAGGAGTGGGCAGCACGGAAAATCTCATTTATAGTGTCTTTGTTTTCCGGCTCCTGCTCAAGAGTCATGATACAGTCAGACAATGTCTGAATATGCTCCGAACTTTCATCAATAAAAATATCTAGATACTGGCTAACATCCATTTTATTTTACCCCCACATTTTTTGTGATTGCTTTGGCAACATCTGATAGTGTAACGACTTCATCAACCACACCTGCCTCATAGATGGCTCTTGGCATGCCATACACAACACTTGATTTCTCGTCCTGTGCAATGACATAGATAGGCTTTGATTTGCCAAGTGAAAGAATGCCATTCGTGCCGTCTGCCCCCATCCCTGTGCGTCCCACCCATACAACCTAATCCTAATTAGAGGATGTCAGTGAATCAAACATGATATTGGCACAAGGCTTGAGTCCGCTGATAGGTGGCATATCATTAAATGATATAACATGTGAAGCGCCTGATTTCTTTATAGCTATATGTGTACCGCCCGGAGCTATATACACTACTCCGTTTTTAAGCACCTCACCGTTTGAAGCCTCCTTCACCTGAACCTGACTTAGCTCATTAAGGCGCTCAGCCATGCTCTTTGTAAAGCCGGCAGGCATATGCTGTACTAAAACAACCGGTGCCAAAAGTTCAGCCGGAAGAAACGGTATTACACTTTGCAGTGCCTTTGGACCACCTGTAGATGATGCAATTGCTACTATTTTATTGCTGCCTGCTGCCTTGTGTTTGTTTACAATAGCACCGGCTTTCTTCTCAACAACTGTGAGATTGCGTGAAGCACTATGAGCAGGTGTGATTCTAACGGCTGCATACACAACCCTGAGCAGAGTTTCCTTAAACTGGTTTCCCTTTGCCTCTATGATATTGTTTGGTTTTGTGACGAAATCAAAGGCACCAAGCTCTAAAGATTTGATAGCTTCATCTGCTCCCTCTATGGTTAGAGTGCTTACCACCACAACAGGTGTTTTTATGCTCTCCTTCTGCAGATGTGAAAGCACCTCAAGACCATTCATCCTCGGCATATTTATATCAAGAATAACAGCATCGTACTTTTGTGTACGGAGCTTTTCAAGTGCTTCCAGTCCATCCTTACATGTATCAGTTGCCTGTAATTTATTGTCTGAATTGATTATATCACACTCAACCCTTCTCAGTAGTGCAGAATCATCAACTATTAAAATGTTAGATTTCATATTATTACTCCATTTCTCTTCGTCTTATGCGTCTTTCTTCTTCAAACACAAATCTGACTATTTTCTCCCGTTCTGTCATGCGGTCGAAAATAAACTTTGAACGTGCAAAATATCTGTCTGCATAGTCCAAAGACTGAGTACAGTTTATTACCTTACAAACTATATTGAATTGTTGTGTACACTCCTCAAGTGCTAAAGAAAACTGAGCCATAAAATATGTACCTTCTTCAAGAGGTGTGCTTAGAGAAAATCTGATGCCTCCTCCACTTATATCAAGGATAACCGATTTGACAGTATTCATATTTTTGCTGTTGATTGCATGATTCTTATACATCTTTTTGCAAAACTCAGGCTCACTCTCAGCTTTATCATCGTATCTGACTTCATAAAAATCCATGTCTATAGTACATGGAAGTCTGAAAAACTGACGTCTTTGTATCTTTTCCAGATTATTTATAAGCTCTATAGCAAGAAAATACATATTTTCTTTACGATAACGCTGTCTGACTATAGCAGAGCTTTTTAGTATAGTTTTGTTTTGTGTGTATATTATAAAGTCAAATTGCGTGCCAAGCTGAAATAAAACCACTCTGCCACTGTCAACAGGCATAGTTATTTCCCACATGCTGTCTGTTAGCTTGTCAGAAAAGCTGCTCTTATATGATGTGCTGTTATCGGATAAACCGGATGCAAAGATATCAATTTTGTCACCCGGAAAAATCAAACTTGTATATTCCATATGTCTTCCTCTTAAATTAACTATTGCTTTCTGTTAAAAAAATTTGAAAAAACATGTGAGATTGTTCTTTTCTCATCCAAAGCAGCAGATTCATTATCCAAAAGTCTTTTTGCAATTTCTTCAAATGACCGTGCAGCCTTTGAGGTCGGATCATAAATTGAAAGTATCTTCTGCTGCCTGACAGCCTTTTCAACCATTGCATCAGACGGCACATATCCCAGATACTCAAGACTTCCGTTTAAGAACTGCATAACAACGGAATTAATCTTGTTGAACACTATACTGCCATCCTCTTTTGACGCAGCCCTGTTGGATATAACGCGTATGCATACTTTTGACGGATCGAAATCAGGTCTCTTATACAGTGCTTTAAGCAATGAATATGAATCGGTGATTGAGGTAGGCTCCGGGGTTGTAACCAACACAATTTCGTTGCTGGCCGCAACAAATTCCATGACCTGTTCAGACACTCCTGCACCGGTATCAATTATGATAAAATCATACATACTGTTCAACTCATTTATTGCAGAGACAATGAAATGAATCTGTTTGTGGTTTAGATTATTAAGCCCTACAACACTTGAGCCGGCTGAAATAAAATCAATGCCCAAAGGTCCGTTTGAGATGATGCTCTTTATAGTCTGGTTTTCATATATTACATCAGCAAGAGTATACTTAGGAATAACACCAAACATCACTTCGACATTGGCAAGACCGAAATCAGCATCAAAAATAATTACTCTCTTTCCGAGTCTGCTGAGCCAGACTGCCAGATTGACAGAGGTATTGGATTTGCCTACACCACCCTTGCCGCTTGTAATGGTAATAACACGGGCCGGTTCTATATAATTTTGATTACGCTGCTTAATAACATTTCTAAGCTGCTGTGCCTGGTCCATTATTGTCTGCCTCCGAGTAATTGTTTGACAATCTTTTGTGTATCAAATACCTCTATATCATCCGGAACGTTTTGTCCATTCGTGACATATGATATACCGGCATCAGAGTATAGCTTTATATTTAACAGATTGCCATATGATGAGGTTTCATCAAGCTTTGTAAATATCAGCTTGTAATCGTCAATATCCTTATAGGAATCAATTATAGACATAAGATCCCTGTACTTGGTTGTAGCACTTAAGACGAGATATACCGACTTCTCATATTCAGGTGATAGACCTGCAAGAAGTGCTCTCATATCATTCCGCTGTGTCTCGTTCTTGTGTGAAAAACCCGCTGTATCAACAAAAATCACATCTGCCTGCTCATATTCAGCCACCGCACTATTTAACTCTGTGGCAGTATAAATGACAGACAAAGGTGTATCCAGAATATTTGCAAATGTACGTAACTGGTCTGTTGCAGCTATTCTGTATGTATCAGCAGTGATAAATGCGATATTTTTATTATAATTAACCTTGAATTTTGAAGCAATTTTAGCAATTGTGGTTGTCTTGCCAACGCCTGTCGGTCCGACAAAGAAAACAACTCTTGGTTTTTTGCCGTTTACCTTTATAGTTTCAGGCTGACCAAATCTTAAAATGAGTTTCTGGTATACATTTGATAAAATCACATCGAGACTGTTACCGGGACGTAGGAATTTCTCGATTTCATCAAGAATTTGGTTGATATATTTCTCATCCACCTCATTATCCAGCAGTGTCTTGTATAAAATGCGGACAAATTTAAGCTCCTGTGCACTTTGAGGCTTTGAAGGCTCCTTATTTTGAGGTTTATCAAATGTGCTTTCCATCATTTTGGCAATGGAATCAAGCTCCTTGATTTCCTGTTCAATATCGCTGGTCTGTTCAGCCGCCTTTGGGGCTGCCGGTGCAGGTGTAGGTTTTAAGGTCTCAGGTGCAGATCTTTGGGCGAATGAAGGCATCTTTATTTCTTCATCTGCCTTGTAATCAATTTTACCCGGGAGTGTAGTCCTTGCAAGCTGCGAGGCCGTTATTGTCTGTGTCTGTTTTTTTTCATCCATAGCCGCAGTCACCTCATATGTTGAGCTTTTGAATATACCAAATAATCCCTTTGGCTTAATCTCCTTGATATTCATAATCACAGCATTTGGACCAAAGGCCTGCTTTGCACATTCAATTGCTTCTTCTTTTGTTTTTCCAGTGAATTTGTTAATAGTCATTTATGCAGTCACCATTCCTACCGACTGAAGCTCAACATTTGATTCAACCTCATTGTAGGATAACACAATGAGATCCTTGAAATAATCCTCAGTCATTTTCTTAAAGTACATTCTAACAATTGGAGATGTAATAATAATAGCACTCTTTCCCAAACTTTCCAACTTACCAATTTCTGTTTCAACAGATTTGATAATAGCCTTTATCCTGTCAGGATCAAGAGAAAGGTAAGAGCCCTGCTCTGTCTGTTTAACAGATGACATAATTTCCTGCTCAACAGCAGGGTCAAGTGTGATGACACTTGTGGTCTCATTTGCAGGAAAATACTTACTTGATATAGCTCTCTTTAAGCCCTGGCGCACGTATTCCGTAAGTACATCTGTATCCCTGGTGGTCTGTGCGTGATCGGCAAGCGTCTCAAAAATTGTAAGCAGATCCCTAATAGAAATTCCCTCGCTCAAAAGATTCTGAAGCACCTTCTGAATCTCACCAAGACCAAGCAGCTTTGGTATGAGTTCGTCCACAATGACAGGGTTTGATTCCTTGAGATTGTTGACCAGATTCTGTACATCCTGTCTGGTGAGAAGCTCTGCAATATGAGATCTGATAACCTCAGTCAGATGAGTAGCTATAATCGATGGCGGATCTACAACTGTATATCCAAGACTCTCAGCACGCTCTCTTTGGCTTTCCGTAATCCATATGGCCGGAAGATGGAATGAAGGCTCAAATGTAGGAATACCTGTTATCTCCTCCTCCACATAGCCCGGATTCATAGCCATGTAGTGATCAAAAAGTATCTCACCTTCTGTTACCTGTATGCCCTTTATCTTGATGATATACTGATTAGGATTAAGCTGTATATTATCCCTTAATCGTATGATAGGTACGACAGTTCCAAGCTCTAAAGCAATCTGTCGCCTTATCATTACAACTCGGTCAAGCAGATCCCCTCCCTGATTTACATCTGCAAGAGGAATGATACCATAGCCAAACTCAAGCTCAATAGGGTCAACCTGCAGCAGTGAAACGACATTTTCGGGTTTTCGTATTTCCTCGGCATCGCTTTCAGCCTGTGCTGTCTCATCCTCTATACTCTCAATACCGGCTTTTTTATCCAGATTTTTACCTGTTACAAAAAAAGCCACCGCAAGCCCAATAAAGAGCCACCACTCATTGCGAAGAGGTGTGAGTATACCTAAAACCACAAGTACAATTGATACAATATAAAGCACCTTGGCTGTGCCAAAGAGCTGGCCTAAAAGCTCTCCTGAAAAATCATTCTCATTGGAGCCTTTTGTGACAAGAATACCGGTTGAAAGAGATATAAGTAACGACGGTATCTGTGAAACAAGTCCGTCTCCGATTGTGAGCAGGCCAAACTTCTGTATGGCCTCATTTGCATCAAGCCCCTGGAACATAACACCCATTATGGTGCCTCCAACCAGATTGATAAGTGTAATAATAATACCGGCTGCTGCATCTCCCTTCACATACTTTGTAGCACCATCCATAGCTCCGTAGAAGCTTGACTCCTTCTGGATTTTATCACGGCGAGCCTTGGCTTCCTTGTCAGTGATGGCTCCTGTGTTTAAGTCGGCATCAATAGCCATCTGTTTGCCGGGCATAGCATCGAGCGTGAATCGTGCAGTTACCTCAGCAACACGCTCAGATCCCTTGTTGATAACAACAAACTGGATGATAATGAGCACTATAAAAACGATTGCACCGATGACTAAATTACCTCCACCGACGAATTGACCAAACACATTTACAACCACACCCGGGTTTCCGGTTGATAAAATAAGCCTGGTAGATGAGACATTAAGTGAAATCCTGAATATAGTCGTAAACAGTAATAGTGTCGGGAAAAATGACATATCAAGCACTTCTTTTACAAAAAGCACCTTAAAAAGAATGATGAGTGCTATTGAAAGGTTGAATGCAAGCATAACATCTAACAGGAAGGATGGAATAGGTATGATAAAAAACAAAACAGCACATAACAGATATAATCCAACACCTAAATCTGTCTTTTTTAACATATTCTATTCCTCCTTTCCGTTAAATCACGGACTGCATATATAAAGTCCGTATTTATCTTTTTGTTTTATAATAATAAATTAATCTAATTATTTTCCTTGTAAATCATGGCAAGTATTTCCGCAACTGACCGATAAAGCTCAGGCGGTATCTCAGCTCCAAGATCCACATTGTGAAAGAGCATTCGTGCAAGAGGTTTATTCTCGACTATATGGATATTATTGTCTCTTGCTATTTCCTTTATTTTCTGCGCCACATAATCCTGACCCTTTGCGACCACTACCGGAGCATCATTTTTTTGAGCATCGTACTTTACTGCAACAGCAAAGTGAGTAGGGTTGGTGATGACAACATCAGCCTTTGGCACATCCTGCATCATCCTTCGCTGTGAAGCCTCCTGCATACGTTTACGCTGCTGACCCTTAATGGCC
>OGLO01000424.1_pt1 | contig 11256 bp, 10 predicted proteins | sample 1572891 | NCBI WGS metagenome assembly OGLO01 (sample SAMEA2581999, study PRJEB24529) | metagenome | biome: Human gut stool | place: China | collected 2011
TCAATTAAATTTAATAATTTCCCTTTAAATTCTTTTCCAGAAAACTTGTGCCCCCGGTCTGCTCGGTCTTTGGCATGACAGACAGTTTGTCAAACCGGTGCATCAGTTCGATCATCTCCTCCGTAGCACCGCTGCCCCCATCGCCATATCCAAACATGGACAACGTCTGTCCGCCGCTCTCCTTATCCTGATATGCCTCCCAGTTCTCCTGGATCTGGCTTGGCATATTCCAGGTGATAAAGTGTGTTGGAGGAACACATGCATAGACATCTGTGCCATCGATCCCGCGCCATATAAAATTATTGTGCGGAAAACGGTTGGTATCGTTCCATGTGGACATTTTATTTGACACAAAATACTCCACTCCGCTCTTTTTCAAGATCTGCGGCAGTATCCAGCTGTTTCCAAAAACATCCGGCAGCCATGCATTATTGACAGTCTTACCGAACCGGCTGCGGAAATACATCTGTCCATACAGACACTGGCGGATCAGACTTTCCGCCGACGGGATATTGCAGTCCGGCTCAATATACATCGCCCCGACCGGTTCGAAATTGCCCGCCGCGATCTTTTCCTTTAATTCCTCAAACAGTTCCGGGTAATATTTTTCCAGAAGTTCATAGGTATACGCCTGTGTATGCGTGTAATGAAAATCCGGGTACCGGTCCATCAGCCGCATCTGAATCAGCACGGTGCGCGCATTCTTCTGTACCGCATGGATCCTGCGCCAGTAATAGGCAATATCAAGATGCGAATGCCCTACTAATGCCACATTGCCGCTGCCGCGGAAATCACCATTTTCATAGATATGTTTCTCTATGTAAGCAGATGCCGCGCGGATTCCCTCATTGACATATTCATACTTCTCCCGCTCCATGGATGGCGACTCCTGATTTTGTCCGATGCATTCCCTCAGTGTCTCAAAGTCAATCTCGTTTAAGGCATTATTTAATTCCTGATTTAAGAATTTTCTGTAATCTTCATTAAAATAGGTACTTTTTGAAACATCCAGAAGAAGCTGCAGATCATAAAAAAGGCTCAGTGCATCCTGATTTACTGTTGCAAGATATAATCCCTGAAATTCCTGTCTGCACCCCTTTAATTTCATGGAATCCGGATTTCGCTCATCATCCGGCTTTGAACGGTTGTACCCCTCCATCTCGATCAGGAGTTCCCCGCTGTCAATGTAAGGACTGAGCAGTACACGGTCACGGTTTGGATCCATGCCGCCCACATAAACCCCATTGACCTTTACAATGATCTCCGCCGCCGTCCACATGGAAAGCCACAGCTCTTTTCCCTGCATCTCTTTTGGCACGGTCACTTTTGCCTTAAAAAAAACCGTTCCGTCGGGCGTAAAATAAATATCGCCCTTTTTTAATCTGCGATAACCACCCGGATAATACTCATAAGTGTTCTCTCCCGTCTGTCTCGCATCCGTAATTTCAATATCTGTAATCTCATATTTACTTTCATATAAAAACCGTTTCAGCCATCCGGCTCGCAGATCCGTATACTCCTCCGGTCTCATGCTTCTGCGGACTACCTGTACAAATGCCATTGCCTCTTCCTCCTTAAATCGTATCCCAGAAAAACGGTTTTTTCCGTTCTGCAAAAACCGTGACGTCTATCCCAAGATCTCTTTTTATTTCTTCCTCGATCCAGCTCATACAGCGTGGTACGATCGCACACTTCGAACATTCCCCCTGCAGCCTGACATGTAAAACATTTCCATCAGTTCCGGTAAGATCAATAAAACCGCCATCCCCCTGCAATTTAGGGGCTATCACTTCATCCACATATTTTTTTAATCTCTCGTCCATTTTTATCCCTTTACTGCTCCTGCTGTCATACCATTGATAAAATATTTACTTGCAAAAATGTAAATGACCAGAATCGGAACGATCGCGATGGTCGCCCCGGCAAACATGATATTCCATGCTGCTGCACCATCGCCCGCATTCTTTAACATGGTCACCCCGACTGTCAGGGGACGCTTTGAGGCATCCGTCATTGTAAATACCAGCGGAAGGATATATTCGTTCCAGCCTCCGCGGAAAGACAATAGCGCCACGGTTGCAAGGATCGGCTTTAATACCGGAAGAATGATCTTATAAAATGTCTGGAAAAATGTGCATCCATCGATTTTTGCCGCCTCATCGAGTTCCTTCGGGACCGAATTCATATAGCCGCGGATCAGGAAAATATAAGTTGCCTGTGCAGTTCCTGCCGAGATGAACACAACGCTCCAGAGAGACGTATTCATATGGATTTTTACCGCCAGTTCAAACAGTGGACGCAGTGTTACCGATCCTACATTTACAAACATAAATGCCACAAACAGACCATAGATCAGTTCCTTGCCCCTGAAATTTTTACGGGCAAATACATATCCTGCCATGCTTGTGACAACTAAGGTCAGGATCATGACACTTAAAGCAAGGAATATACTGTTTCCTGTGTACACCGCAAAGTTTGCAGAATTCCACGCATCAATAAAATTCTGTACGATCCATTCAGATGGGAAAATATTGATCCCGCCTGTAAGTAATTCCTGGTTCTTCTTAAACGCCCCCAGCACTACATAAAAAATAGGGTACAGCGTCAGGAACGCCACAAACGACATGAGCAGAACTACCAGGAAACGGATGACCTTTGTGCCGGTAGAATATACTGCCGTGTCATTTTTCTTTCGCATTTTCATCTGTAAAACCTCCTTATACCACCTCATCAAGTTTTCTTGCAAAATACATATAAACAGCTGTCACGATACCAATGATCAGCGCAGCAACCAAGCTTAACACGGTCGCATAACCGATCTGTGGGTTTGTCCCGACATCTTTTCCAAAAATAAGCTGGTAAATATATAAAAACATGACCTGTGTACGGTTGTTCGGTCCGCCGTTTGTAAGTACCATGATTGACTCATAATCCTTAAATGCCCCGGTGATCGCCAGCATTAAAATAATTTTTAACATCGGGCTTAACATCGGCAGTGTGATCTTAAAAAATGTCTGAATTCCATTTGCCCCGTCGATTTTTGCCGACTCATATACGTCCTCCGAAATGCTCGACATTCCTGAGATAAAATAGATCATATAATTACCAAAACCTGCCCAGAGTGCAACAATCAGAACCGACCACATGGCGGTCTTTGCATCCCCTAACCAGTTAACATTCTGCCCTATCACGCCGATCGCCTTTAACACGCCGTTTAAAACGCCATTATACGCCGCAAAGATAAATCCGAATACCATACTTGACACTGCGGTAGAAATGATCGTCGGCATAAAATAGACCCCCCGGAAAAAGGAGCTGCCCCTTAACTGCCATAATCAGTGCCAGCGGAATGATAAATATAATTTTGAGCACCGCATATTCAAATGTGTGCAGCACACTCTGCCAGAACGTCGTATCGGTAAGCATACGCTCAAAATTGTGCATTCCGGTATACGTCGCCGTCAATCCATTGTACTCGTAACATACATATCGGAAAATCCAGCAAAACGGGTATACTGAGACTACCAGTAACATAATGACCGCCGGCAAAAGCATAAGACCTGCCGCAATGTCTCCCTTGTTTTTTGCGCGTTTCAGCCGTTCCGCAAAACTAAGGTTCTTTTTTGTTTTTATCACTGTCGTATTATTTTTACTCATATGACTCTCCATTCCTGCGTGTGAAAAATCCCACTTTTCACACTGCCCTCCATTTTTATGCTGCCTGCATCCATATACTCCTGTCTTTCCATGGCGCTATCCTTCCATGGCAACGGGTCCATATGGATGCAGGCATCCTTTTCTTTCCTGCATCCATACCCGGACAGCGTTTTACTCTGTTTTATAGGTAACGGTTCCTGCTGACGGCTGAAGCGGATCATAGTTCTCAACAATGACACGTTTGCATGTTCCATTGGAAAGTCCGCTCTCAAGTGCTGCATTATAGCGTGTATTCAGATCTTCGATGGCTTCATCTGCACTGACATATCCAAGTACTACATTCCATAACACGGTCTTCCAGTCATCTCCCTCTACGCTGACTGCCGGTGTTGCCGGATAAACATCCTCGTAATCCTGAAGTTCAAAATCTGCAAGTCTGCCAATATTGCTTGTATCGACAATGTTGCTCATATAACCGGATAACGGAATGCTGTAACCACCCTCAAAATATCCCTTTAAGAAATCTTCACTTGAAAAATATTTGATGACTTCCCATGCTGCATCTTTATTTTCACAGGAACTTAGCATGACATATCCGCCGTTCGGTGAGCAGCTCAGCGCGCCTTTGACTTCACCGGTCAGAGTTGGCAGTTCTGCTACACCCCAGTCAAAGGAGCACGGGAACTGATCGGTAAATACACCTGCTTCCTGGGATGCATTTCCCCAGAGTGCAAATGCACCCTGTGCAAATAATGCACGGCTGTTATCTACGCCCTGATTTTCAGAGCCTGGAAGCACAGAACCATCTGCATAAAGTTTTGCCGCTTCCTCCACGATCTCTTTCCAGCTGCTAAAATCATATACGCCATTGGCATAATCATATCCGCCAGGAGTTGCGCCGCTCATCTCACCACATCCCTCTAACCATCTTGAAAACGGACTGGATGAAGTGAATGCGATCCCGTAAGTGGAATCATTGGTAGCTGCTTTGGCAAGCTCCACGAAATCTGATAATTTTGACGGTATCTCTGTTGCCCCGGCAGCATTTACCAGATCTTTGTTCCACTCAATCCTTGTTCCGGTACGGACACCGTTTGGAACCCAGTAGATATCATCCCCAAAGGAGGTAAGTCCCTCGTATTTATGGTCATATGCCTCCGTTACTTTCTGAAATTCTTCGTCCCCTGCGATATAGTCTTTGATGTTATAGAAGATACCGGCATCCACATATGTCTGTAATGTCATGTTATCGGATGCCTGGATGCTGATAATGTCCGGTGCCGTTCCGCCCTGATAGGCAAGCTGGATGGAATTGGCCCAGTCATCTGTCAGTATCGTGTAATTGATCTGTATATCACTGTGGCTCGCATTGAAAGAATCGATCATCTCATTCATATATGCCTCGTCATGACGGTTGTTTGTCCAGAATTCAATCGTCGCTGCACCGTCTTTCTTCGTATCCGATACTGCTGTCTCTGTTCCTGAAGCGGTCGTATCTTTCGCACTTTCTGTTCCCCCATTGTTTCCGCAGCCTGTAACAGAAATTATCATTGCCGCTGCAAGCATTGCACTAATCACTTTCTTTTTCATAGTTTTCTCCTTCCTTTGTTTCAGGTGTTTTCTGTTGTGACTATCATGCCAGATTTTTCATTTCCGAACAACGGCAGTTTCCACGAACAATGTAACACTTTCTAATATCCGGTCATAAAACTTATACAAACTTCCCCTTTTGCTTTCCATATCTCCATGTTAATATATACAAGTATTTTAATAAAACTTTTTTATTTTTGTATATCATTACAATTGCAGCGCAATATATGATTGATGAAAGGGGGATTACACAATGAACGAACATATGGATGTCACACTGATGATCGCAGATGATGAATCCTTCATATTGAGAGGCTTAAAAGAAATTGTTTCGGATTCTGACCTGCCCCTGAAACTGATTGGAACTGCCGGGAACGGCATGGATGCCTTTGCACTCCTTCTCTCTTCCAGCCCTGACATTGCGATCATGGATATCCGCATGCCGGGCATGGACGGACTGGAAGTGATCCGCAGGGCAAGAGATGCCGGACTTACCACTCACTTTCTGATCCTGAGCGGTTATAATGACTTTTCCTATGCACAGGAAGCGATCCGCTACAATGTCCACGGATATTTTTTAAAACCTTTAAATATCCCGGAATTCAGGCAGGCACTTTCCGCCGAATACCAGGATGTCCTTGCCACACGCGCAAAATCTGCATCCGATACAATCAGCACGGACGAACTGAGCAGCCTGATGGAATCTTCGCGTTCCTATTTTCTTGCACAGCTTCTGCAGGGTGAGATTTCCTCTGCCGACGTGACAAATGCACGCTTAAATTTTCTGCATATAAACCTTGGTCCCGATTCCTCCGTGGCTGTCATACTGACACCGGAAAACTCTGACTCCGATTTTGAGACCGACTTTGCATCTATCATCACACATACCATCCATCCGGTCTTAAAAACATTTTTTTATGAGGCGTTTCTCTATCAGGAACAGCAGATCGTATGTATCATCAATCTTTCTGCCGGAAACGAAGATCTTCTGCTTGCAAGGATCAAAGCCTGTCTCACCGGCCTGCAGAAAAAAAACGGACTTTCTTTTTTAGCTGCGGTCGGAACGATTGTACCGGAACTGTGCCAGTGCTCTGCCTCTTATCAGGCAGCCCTCTCCGCACTGTCCTACCGCATTTACGGAACAGACACAAAAATCTTTGATTCCGGCATCATCTGCCACCAGCTACCCCAGGAATCGCCCCGCAGTATCGATTCCGCACCACTTGCTGATGCCATTTTAAACGGTGATACCACGCGGATCAAAGATTACTGCTCGGCATTTTTTGATTCGCTGTTTTTTGTGCGCATGCCACCACCAAACTACATATTCGGGATGTTTTTATTTCTGATTTCCAACGTCCAGAAAGATATCGCCATCAAATCCAGTCATCCAGTCTCTTTTCCGGAATTTACCTTTGATGACTTAAATATCCTCCCATCTGTATCTGAACTTAAGGACTGGCTCATTGATTTCTTTCTGAATTATTCCGAGCTGCTGACCGCAAGCCATAACGGCCATGACCAGATCATCCGTCAGGCAAAGGAGTATATCCGGTCACATCTTGACTGCAATATCAAGGCGAAGGATGTCGCAGCACTTGTCGGGCTGAGTGAAGCGTACTTTACCATATATTTTAAGAATCACTCTGGTGTGAACTTCCGTGACTATATCCTGTCCGAGAAAATGGAGTACGCAAAATCCCTGATCTGTGCACAAAACTGTTCGATCACGGAAATCGCTTACCAGATCGGTTACCAGGATTACCGCTCCTTTTCCCGCGCATTTAAAAATACCGTCGGCATGTCGCCCTCCGAATATTTAAATGCCGCCAGCAAAAATACTTCCCCATGAAAGGACTTCCTTATGAAACACTCTATATTTTCCACAAAATTAGCCATGAAGATCTGGCTTTATATCATGCTGACTGTTATTGCAATCCTGCTTGTCGTAGGCATCGCATTAGAAATATTTTTCCGCCACTATGTGGCAAACGAAACCCTGCGGAATGCCACACGCGATACAACCTACGCTGCCGACGCATTTTCCGAGGAATATGAAAATATTTTAAAACGTTTTGTCAGCCATACGGCATCTGCGGACTCCTACCAGCTCATGTGTGATGTGTCCGTACCACACACCAAAGAGTACATGAACTTAAATACGAGTCTGCAGTCACAGCTCTCCCTTTATACGGACAGCAGCTCACTGATCCACACTGCCATGTTTTCCGACACCAAAGGCCAGCTTTTCTACTCCTATAAATCAAGACTGCGCGATGACACCTTTTCGCCGACGGACACATATGCACTGTCCGGCGCCCCCTCCATCTGCATTCATCCTGCCACACAAAGTCCTTTCCGCGGCCAGTCGGACATGGTTGTCATTACTTACCTTCTTACCGTCAATCCGAGTGAGCGGATGGTATTGTTAGCTGACTCCTACGAAAACTGTGATGCTGTTTTATATTTTTTCCTGAATGCACAGCATATCCAGGATTATCTGGCTCTTTATTACAACGGAAGCACCTCGGATGTCCTGCTCTACCTTACCGACGGCTCCGGTACTCCCATCAGCCTGTCCTCTGCGGATGACAATTATGCCATCGCCACGGACACAGCCATCCAGCGCGGCATCCGCTATCTGTCCGGTACCGGCAATAAATTACTGCACACCGGTGACCGCTATATCCTTCTCGTGCCGATTGCAAACAGCGACCTGTATCTGGCAAATATCCTGCCGGAATATGCGGTTTATACCAGGATCCGCAGCCTTGACCTTATGCTCTTATCGATCGCTCTGGTCATGTTTTTACTGATTCCGTTCCTGCTGTTTTTTGTGACACGTTTTGTCACAAAACCGCTGAAACTCCTGATGCAGTCCGTACAGGAGATTGAAATAGGGACCTATGAAAAACCGGCTGACGGAATCCCTCCTGCCGACGAGATCGGTCAGTTAAGCCGCTCCATCGATTCCATGTATCAGACAATCCAGCAGCAGTTCCGGCAGATCAAACAGGATGAACGGGAGAATTTCCAGATGGAACTGCGGCTGCTCTCCGAGCAGATCAATCCACATTTTCTTTACAATACACTGGAATGTATTAATATGGAAATCTACAATCATCATAATGATACTGCCTCCTCGATGCTGTCAAACCTCGGCGGCTACCTCCGCATCAGCTTATCTTACGGAAACAGCCAGCATCTGATCAGCCAGGAGGTCGACCAGGTCAAAGCCTACGTCAATATCATGAATTACCGTTTTCGGCACAGTATCCATCTGACCACCAATATTGACGGTGATCTGCTCTCCATGAAGATTTTAAAATCCATTTTACAGCCTCTGGTTGAAAATGCCTTAAAGCACGGTTTTTCCATCGACAGCAGTGTCTATTTCCCGATTGCTCCCATGATCGATATTTCCATCTGGAGAGAGCCTGACACCTTAAGTATCGCCATCACAGACAACGGTGCCGGCATAGATATAGAGCACGCCAAAGAAATCATGTATGGTTCAGGGACAGATGCAGACGGCAGACATCATGTCGGACTTCACAATATTTACCATCGTCTCAACTCCTTTTACGGAAAAACAGACATTACATTTTCTTCCATTCCTTTTTACGAAAATAAAATTCTGATCCGTTTTCCTTATCAGAATTTCTGTGAAACACAGAATGAATGTGACTGACAAAAAACCGCTGGGCAGCGATGTACTCGCCATCCAGCGGTTTTATTCTTAACATAAAGATATCTCAGGCACCGGCGCTATCAGCTGTAACACTGCAAATGTGTTCTTTTCGAGGGTTATTACCCCTCTTTCTTCCCCGGCTTTCTGTTCCATCTCCCGGATTGCCACCCGATCCGGCTTCTCCAGGGAATTAAAAGCTTCTTTTTCCATTCCGCCCAACAGCCATACACGCTCAACCTGATACGGTTTTCCAGTCTCATCACAAATGGTAAGCTGTTTTTCCTTCTCCGACGCATTCACGATTTTGCAATAAACTGCGCCTGTCGCATCATCTCTTACCGGATTATAATAGACCTGCTCCATCTGTGTTTTCTTTTCTTCCCCAAGAGTATCTAACACCGATGTCCCTTTCATGCATGAAAACATCTTTTGCACATAATAATTCGGCGTTGCGTACGATGTTTCTCCGTCAAACCAGATCATATCCGGCGCCCACTGTGTAAATCCAAGTCTGGCAAATAATGGTGCATAAGACGCCAGTACGACCACATCTGCATTTCTTTCCACTCCGGTTAAAAATGCAGCCTCTGCTAATGCCCCTCCAAGACAGTTTTTCTGTTCCATCAATTCAGTGTGCCCCGGGTGCGCTGCATATTCCCCTGCAAATACTTTGACATCTCTTGGATATTCATCGTAAAAATCTGTATGCGCATAAAACCAGTCCGGTTCCACATAATAATGTTCATCTACTGCATATACATAATTTTTCTGTGTTTTTACTGCGCCATGATAATATTTCCATGCCTTTTCATAACGTTCTGATGTGATATCCGGTCCTGCAGAACCGATCAGCCGGATCTCCGGATATTTTGCATGAATGCATTCTTCAAACAGACGATACCTCTCAAAAAATCCGGACTTCTCTGTCTCCCACTGTTCATTGCCAATTCCAAGCATTGTAAGATGGAACGGTTCTTTATGTCCCATTGCCACGCGCACACTGCCCCATCTGCCGTCTTCCGCACCATTTGCAAACTCGATCAGATCCAGTGCATCCTGTAAGTACTGCCCAAACGCCTCCGTCCCGGGCTGTACCATCTCATAAGACTGATACTGGCATGCCAGTCCGACGTTTAACACAGGAAGCGGTTTCGCACCAAGTGCCTCGCAGAGCAGGAAAAATTCATAATATCCCATTCCAAGTGTCTGGTTATAATGTGAAAATACACTGTGATATCCGTTTTCCTCATTTACCAGATGCACTGCCCAGCGATTCCAGTTGGATCTGCGATGCTCTACCGGTTTTAGTGTCTCCTTGAACCGGTACCGGTTAGACAATGTATTGCCTTCAATAATACACCCACCCGGAAACCGGATAAATCCAGGCTGCAGATCCTTTAATAATTCAAACAGATCCCGTCGGAAGATACCACACACGGCATCTTTTGGCATCATGGAAAAGAAATCAAACTCCACAACACCTGTCTGTTCTAACATGACAGCAAAATCTCCGCCTTTTACATCTTCTTTTGCAGTAAGTAAAAGATGATATTTTTTCCAGTTATGCGGCTCCTGTTTTTTGCCGGGCAAAAGTTCTGTTTCACCGGATGCGGCAATAATCCCGTCCTTTTGTACTGATATCTGTATTCTGCCCTGGTAAGAAATACTTCTCGCATAAAACGATACCTCATACTGCGCATCCTTTTTCAATACGATCCCGTCATAAGCCTGATTTTTAAAACCCGCCTGCGATTCCTCCGCCGTAAATCTTAAATAATGCGGATTTTCTTCCGCAACCGGGCTTCCCATGACACACCGCATTCTGGCATTTTTCTCTTTCGGATAACATTCCCAGCCATACAGTCCGTCAAATTCAGTATAATAATCTGCCTTATCCCCATAACAGTCGACAAACTCAAATGCCCTGTTTTCCAGCATCTCTGCATACAGACCTCCATCCGCCGCATAATTGATATCCTCAAAAAACAGTCCCATCATATCCGGCATGATATCCGCACGTTTTCTCTGTGAAATTGTAATCTTCATATTTCCTCTCCTTATATACATGATTTAATTTTTTTATTGTACTGCACTTTCGAAGAGGTTTCCATGTCAAACATTGCACTTTTTTTGTTCAAAACTGACCTTTACCGTAAACAGATCCGCCATCGTCTCCACTTCAAATGTTCCACCACAGGCCTCCGTAAAACTTTTCGCAATCGAAAGTCCCAGCCCGCTTCCGCCATCGGTACGGCTCTCATCCCCTCTTGTAAAACGTGCGGTAAAATCCACATCCTGTTTTAATTCACTGCGCGATG
>OGLO01000430.1_pt1 | contig 11156 bp, 8 predicted proteins | sample 1572891 | NCBI WGS metagenome assembly OGLO01 (sample SAMEA2581999, study PRJEB24529) | metagenome | biome: Human gut stool | place: China | collected 2011
CTTCTATTATTGTAGACATCTATACCGAGGTGTCCGGACGGGCTTCTTTCCTGGTTCCGGTGTCCCGTTCGCGCAAGGCTGCGGTGAAGTCGGTACTGTTCCAACCTCTGTCTTTGGTGGAGCTGGAAGCGGATTTCCGTCCGAATACTGCTATATATAAGGTGAAAGAGGCAAAGTCTTTCTATCCTTTTACTTCGATTCCTTACGATCCTTATAAATCTGCCATCGCTTTGTTTCTGTCCGAATTCTTATATCGTGCGCTGCGCGAGGAGGCGGAAAACCGTCCTTTATTCGCTTATTTGCAGCATTCCATTGTCTGGTTGGATGAATGCGGCAGTGGCTTTGCCAATTTTCATCTGGTCTTTTTGATGCGTTTGTCGCGTTTTCTCGGATTGTATCCGAACTTGGAAGATTATCACGGCGGCGATTATTTTGATTTGCAGAATGCCTGCTTTACCCCGTTGCGTCCGCAATTGCATTCCGACTATATAGCGCCGGAAGAGGCGGCACGTCTCACAAGGTTGATGCGCATGAACTACGAAACAATGCATCTCTTTGCCATGAGCCGCATGGAGCGTGCCCGTTGTCTGACGATTATGAACGAGTATTACCGTTTGCATCTGCCGGATTTTCCCGTACTAAAGTCTTTGGAAGTCTTGAAAGAGTTGTTTGATTGAGCTCCGTTTCAAAGGGCATTCCGTTTCCTTACGTGTTTCCTGGAGTTTCCTGTAGAGAAACGCGCGTTTCCCTTAAGGGAAATTTCAGTTTCCTTAAAGGGAAATTCTCGTTTCTATGAAAGGGAACGGGCGTTTCTTCCGGGGGAAACGGGCGTGTCATAGGCATGAAAACAATAAAAAGCCGTACTTCAAACTGCTCTCCAACCGGAGGGGAGCTTGAAGTACGGCTCTGTACGTATTGGGTTGGGCAGAACGCTTATCCCAGCAATTCCTTTACTTTGGCCGAGATGGCACGTCCTTCGGCAAGCCCGGCAAGTTTCTTGCTGGCTACGCCCATTACCTTGCCCATTTCCTTACCGCTGGTAGCGCCTGTTTCGGCGATGATTTCCTTCAAGGCAGCTTCCAGTTCTTCGGGAGACATCTGCTTGGGCAGGTATGCTTCCATAACCTTTACTTGCGCCAGTTCTGCATCGGCAAGGTCCTGGCGGCCTTGCTGCACGTAGATTTCGGCGGCGTCCTTGCCTTGCTTTGTCAGCTTCTGAATGATTTTCAGGGCATCGGCATCGGTCAGGGTATCATTGGCTCCCGGAGCGGTCTTGGCTTCGAGGAATACTTTCTTGATGTTTCTCAGGGTTTCCAAAGCTACTTTGTCTTTGGCTCTCATTGCGTTTTTAATGTCTTCGCTGACTCTTTCAAATAAATCCATATTGTTCTTTATTGTTTTACTGTTTACAATGTACTGTTTCCGGCTGAAGTCCGGAACGACAGTCGGTTTAGAAAGTGATTATGCCGTTGCCGCCGCTTTCCGCTTCCTGCGCTTCTTCGGTGGCGAGTATGCCGGCTTCTTCCGCCTTGACCTTGATTGCCGCCAGGGTACTCTTGTCGCGCTGGTAGGTAGGGGAGTTCTCCACCATGCTGATGATGTCGGCGTTGTCCAGGTCTTCGGGGTTGAAGATATAGATATGCCGGCGGCGCAGACGCTGATACTTGGTGTTGGCATCCTTTCCGTAGTAGGTTTCGCGGCGTGAGCGTCTTTGCTCTTCCTCTTCCTCCAGTTCGGCAAGGCGCTTCTGCTCTTCTGCGGTACGCTGGGTGATGCGGTCGTCCATCTCCTTCATGTGGATGTCCTGGATGCCGAAGCCGGTGGCAAGCAGGGTAATCTTGACTTTTTGCTCCAGTTTGTCGTCCACGGCCATACCGAACTTGGTTTCAAAGTCGCGGCTGAAGCGGTTCATGAACTCTTTCACTTCGTCCATTTCGCTCATCATCAATTTGTATTGCGAGCTGTACGAAATGTTGAGCAGCACTTTCTTGGAGTTGAAGATATCGTTGTTGTTGAGCAACGGAGAGTGCTGGGCATTCTGGATGGCCATGCTCACGCGGTTGTCTCCCTCGCCGTAGCCGGTACTCATGATGGCCACGCCGCCGTCTTTCAGCACGGTTTTCACATCGTTGAAGTCGAGGTTGACCTTTCCGTGCAGGGTAATGATTTCGGCAATGCTCTTGGCGTCTACGGAGACTTCGCTATATATTTCGCTCAGTTTTTCGTTGTTGATAACCAGCAGGGCATCTACATGCTTGCTGATTTCCTCCACGCCGTCCAGTGCTTGGTCTATCTTCTTGTCGCCCTCCCAGCGGAACGGGATAGTGACGATGCCGATAGTCAGGATGTCCATTTCTTTGGCGGTCTGTGCAATGATAGGCGCTGCACCTGTACCTGTGCCACCGCCCATTCCGGCAGTGATGAATACCATTTTAGTACCGTCGTTCAGCATGGCCTTGATGTCTTCGATGCTCTCTTCGGCTGCCTTGCGGGCACGGGCAGGACGGTTTCCGGCTCCCAGACCCTCTTTGCCAAGTTGCAGCTTCACAGGAACGGGGGAGTCTTTCAACGCCTGGTTGTCTGTGTTGCACAGCACGAACGTTACATCATGTATGCCTTCCCGGTACATGTGGTTTACGGCATTGCCGCCACCGCCACCCACACCGATAACTTTGATGATTTTCGGTGAATCGGTCGGAAAATCGAATTGTGCTATATCATCCATGATTATAGAGTTTTTAATTATTTCATATCATCGTCCGAGAATATCTCATTGGAGATTTTGTTGAAGGTCTTTTCAAACCAGCTGGGACCTTTCTTTTTCTTCTCCTTTTCTTTCTTCTCCCGCTCTTTGCGTTCTTTCTCCCTGCGCTCCTTTTCCTCTTTCTCGCGTTGCGCTTTGGCGGCACGGGCTGCGGCTTCCTGTTCTTTCAGGGCTTCGTCGTTACCGAACATGTCAGCGGGGGTGGACGCAGGGTTGCCGGCTGGTTGTGCCGGTTTCACCTCCTGCAGGCAGCAGTTTTCGTTGCCTGCGGCAAGAAGGCCGAGCAAGGTATTCTGCATACCATCCTTGGCCAGTACGTCACTGAATCCGTGAACGGTGTCATGCACGAAGCGCATCGTCTTTACTTTCTCTATTTTGCTTTGTTTGCGGAAAGCTTCCTCGATATTCTTCAGGTTTGCTCCGCCTCCGGTGAATACGACTCCGGAGAATAGCTTATCCTCATAACCGGAGAGCTGCAACTGGTTCCATACATTGGCAAGGATTTCTTCGGAGCGTGCTCCGATGATGTTGTTCAGCGTGGCCAGCTCAATGGCGCGTCCGTCTTCCAGTGCACATACGGCGGGTGTCTCGCTCTCTTCCTCTTCCTCGTAGAGGGCGTTGCCGTATTGCAGTTTCAGCTTTTCGGCATCCTGCTCTTCCATCTGCAGGGACGTGATGTCACGGGTAATGGTGTTGCCACCCAGCGGCAATACGCTCAGGTAGCGGAGAATATTGTTCTTGTAGACCGAAATGGTGGTGGTATCGGCGCCGAAGTCCACCAGTGCACAGCCCGAACGCATCTCGTTTTCCGTTAAAACGGCATTTGCCAATGCTATCGGAGCGATAAGCAGGTCGGCTATCTCCACCTTTGCCTGCTCGAAGCTGTGTTCCAGGTTCTTCTTGAGTGAGGCGCGTGCCACGATGTTGAGGAACTGTCCTGTGATGTGCTGGCCTGCCACGCCCACCGGGTCGGCTTGCAGGGTATTGTCTATCTTGTATTCTTGGGGGGCCACATCCAGTACACTCATGTCTGCCAACGGCACTTCAAGGTTCTCGTCACAGATGGAGTCTACCAGCTCTTGCGAGATGATGCCTTCTTCGTCCAGTGTACGACTCACCGCGTTTTTTACTGTGCGCAATGACTGTCCGCCGATGCCTACATATACTTTGGCAATGGAGTTGTTGAGCTGGTTTTCCAGCTTGTTGGTGATGGAAGTCAATGCCTGTGCTGTCTTGTCGATGTTGTAGATGACCCCCTTGTGGATAAACGAGGACGCATCTTCGCGTGCATAGGCCAACACCTGAATGCTTCCGTCACTGTTCTTCTTTCCTGCGATACCGGAAATCTTGGAAGAACTCAACTCAATAGCGGCGATGAAATCTGTTGTTGCCATAACTGTTTTATTTACTATTTTACTATTTACTGTCTACTATTTGCTGCGCGGTAACTATTCTCTTTTCGTGCAGATAATCTGGTTACCAAACTCAACACTGATACGGGAATATTTGTTCCAGCCTACCTTGTTCAATCCTTTTTCGTAGAATACCTTTACCCGTTTCAGCTTCCGTTCGAAGTCGTCCAGCTTACCGAGGTAGATGACATGGTCGCCTACGCGCGGTACCAGCTCTATGTTTTTGTCGGGCAATACATGAATCTGCTCGATTTGCGCGTTCCAGAACGAATTCTTTTGCAAAAATACACCAAACTTATATAAATCCCTCATGGCAAACGACTTTTCTACGTTTCCGGTCACAATGGCACGGTGCGCAACGCACTTTGCATCGGGCGGCATTACCGTGCCCTTATTGTCCAGATAGTAGTTCTCGCCGTTGGCGCTCATTATCCTCAGGATAGGGATGCGCTGGGTTACTTCGATACAGAGTTTGCCGCTCGGCGTCTTGTAACATTCCACTTCGTCGATGAGCGGATGCTTGGAGAGCGCCTGCTCCAACGTTTTGGTGCGGATACGGTCCAAGTGCTTGCCTATGGGATTGACGCCTTTCTTTTCCAGCATGGCGGCTACTTCCTTTTTCGTGATGAAGCCGGCATATACCGTGTCTTTGATAACCAGCTCCCCATCACGGCACACTTGACCCGCCGGCTTCCGGTTGAAAGCGGTAACGGCCACTATCAGGTAGGCAAGGACGAGCAACAGGACGATAGAAAGTAGAATCCTTTTAATCATAGGCTTATTTGCTGTTTACTGTTTTACGGTTTACGCTTTGCTGCGCTGTTCGAGCAGCCGGGCTATGGAAGGTACATAGTTGTCCAGGTCTCCGGCTCCCAGCACTATCAGCACTTCAACCGGTTTCTTCGAGAGCAGGTCGGGAATGTCTTCCTTCCTGCATATGCACTTTTCGATGCCCGGGCGCAGGTTGTCGTATATGAGTTGGCTGCTGACACCGGGAATGGGTTGTTCGCGGGCAGGGTATATCTCTGTCAGAATCACTTCGTCCAGTAGCGAGAGGCTGTCTGCAAAGTCTTTGTAGAAGTCTCTGGTACGGGTATAGAGATGGGGTTGGAAGATAGCCGTTATCTTCTTGTCCCGGTAAAGTTCGCGGATAGACTTCACGCTTTGCGCGATTTCGGCGGGATGATGGGCGTAGTCGCTGAGGAATACGAGTCTGTCCGTCTTTATCTTGAAGTCGAAACGGCGGTCTACGCCGCGGAAACTGGCCATCCCCTGTCTGATTTCCTCATCGGTGACCCCGTTCAGGTGTGCAAGCGCCATGGCTGCCACGCCGTTCTCTATGTTGATGCCGATAGGTACACCGAGCCGGATATCGTTGATGCGGGTGTCCGGAGCAATGAAGTCGATGACGATTTCACCGTTTCCGATGCGGATATTCTCGGCATGGAAGTCTCCTTCGTCGCGGGAGTAGGTATAAGTTCTTACGCCCGGCTGTACATCCGGCTGCAAGGCAAGCCCCTTCCGGATAATCAGTGCCCCTCCCGGTTGGATAAGGGTGGTATAGTGGCGGAAGCTTTCAAGATAAGCCTCGCGCGTACCGTATATGTCCAAATGGTCGGGGTCGGTAGAGGTGATAACGCTCATATAGGGAGAAAGCCAGTGGAACGAACGGTCGAACTCGTCGGCTTCGATTACGGTGTACGGACTGGCCGGAGATAAGAGCAGGTTTGTTCCGTAGTTCTTGGAGATGCCTCCGAGAAAAGCCGTGCAGCCCACATGCGACTGGTGGAAGAGATGCGCCGCCATTGTACTTGTGGTGGTCTTGCCATGCGTACCGGCAACGCAGAGTCCTTTGCTGCTGCGGGTAATCGTGCCCAATACCTGGGAACGTTTATGTATCTCGAAACCATTCTCCCGGAAATAGGCCAGTTCGGCATGCTCCTGAGGAATGGCAGGGGTGTACACCACCAGTGTGCTTTCCTTGTCCTTGCAATTTTCAGGGATGAGACCGGTGTTTTCCTCATAATGTATTTGTGCACCTTCTGCAATGAGATGCCCGGTCAGTTCGCTTGGCGTACGGTCATATCCCGCCACGAACTTGCCTTTGGATAGAAAATAGCGTATCAGTGCGCTCATGCCGATGCCGCCGGCACCGACGAAATAAACGGATTTTATGGTTTCTATATTCATGTACTTGTCATTTAATAAGTTTCAGCACCTCTTTGGCGATGACGGTTGCCGAGTCGGGCAATGCCAATCGGGCGATGTTGTTGCTCAATTCTTTCAGTTTATCACTGTCTTTTACCGTATCCAGTGCTGCGGGCAGGAGTTTCTCTTCGGCTTCCGCGTCCTTTACGTAGATGGCGGCGTCTTTATCGACGAGCGCCAGTGCGTTCTTGGTCTGGTGGTCTTCTGCCACATTGGGCGAGGGGACAAGGATTACAGGCTTGTGAAGCAGGCAGAATTCCGAAATGGAGCCGGCGCCGGCACGGGAGATTACCAAATCGGCAGCCGCATAGGCCTTCGCCATGTCTTTGATGAAATCCGTCACATACAGGTTGGGTATGGCATTGATATGCGGGTGGTGTACGGCTTCACCGGTTGCCGCGGTGATGGCGTCCCTTACCTGGTCGATGTATATTTTGCCGGTCTGCCAGATGAACTGTATGTCGGGGTTCTGCCGGATGACGTCAAGGCCGGTGGTCAGGGTGCGGTTAATGGTGCGTGCCCCGAGGCTGCCGCCCAGTATCAGGATGGTCTTTTTGGACGGGTTCAGGCTGAAGTAGCTTACGGCTTCTTCGTGCGCAACGGCATGTCCGAGCAAGTTCTGGCGGACGGGGTTGCCGGTCATGATAATCTTCTCTGCAGGGAAGAACTTTTCCATGCCTTCGTAGGCAACGCATATCTTGCAGGCTTTCTTGGCAAGCAGCTTGTTGGTGACACCTGCATAGGAGTTCTGCTCTTGTATCAGGGTAGGTACTCCCATCATTCCCGCCGTTTTCAGGGTAGGGCCGCTGGCATAGCCGCCCACGCCTACTGCCACCTGCGGACGGAATTGCTTGATGATGCTGCGCGCTTTCCATTGGCTGCGTGCCAGTTTCACCAATACGGCAAAGTTCTTCCACAAGTGCCTGCGGTCGAAGCCCGCCACGGGCAGGCCGATAATCTTGTAGCCGGCATCGGGTACACGCTGCATTTCCATGCGTCCTTCTGCACCTACGAACAGGATTTCCGCATCAGGACGCAATTCCTTAATTGCGTTGGCAATGGATACGGCCGGGAAAATGTGTCCGCCCGTGCCGCCACCGCTGATGATAATGCGCGGCTTGTTGTTCTTTGTTTCCATATCTGAGTTTATCTACTTGCTACTACTGATAATTAATCTTATTCAAATTCGGCATCGCTGTTCAGCATCTTGGCTGTCGGCTCGGCAGCGCTTTGCGCTTCGCTGTAAGTGCTTTCGTTCCCGTTGCCGGTTTCCACCTGCATGGTAATTTGGGCATCGTGCGCTCTCTGTTCTTCCAGCTTGGCGGTGTACCGGCTCACACTCAGTATCATGCCGATATAGGCGCAGTTTATCAACGTCGAAGTACCTCCTTTGCTGATAAGCGGCAGCGGTTGCCCGGTTACGGGAGCCAGTCCCACGGCCACCATCATGTTGAAGATGGCCTGCGACACCAGCAGCAGGGCTATGCTGATGATGAGGAAGGCGGGGAAGGTACGGTCGCATTTCTTTGCGATACGTCCTACACGTATCAACAGACAGATGTAGAGGAATACGACTATGACTCCTCCTACCAGTCCGAGTTCCTCGATGATAATGGCAAAGATGAAGTCGGAGAATGCCTGGCTCAGGAAGTCACGCTGTACGGAGTTGCCCGGTCCCTTGCCGATGACATTGCTGGTGGCGACGGCGATACGTGCGTGGGCTATCTGGGCGTCTTTGTCTATATCGAATTTTGCGGCAGGCACTACCTCGTCACTCGTAAACTTCTCGATACGGGCACGCCACGTGTCGAACCGGTGCAGGAAAGGTATGTCGCTGTTCTTGGTCATCAGCAGGAAAGTTACGGCAACAATGCCTACCGATGCCAGGCTGCCGGTCAGCATCAACAGTCGTTTTGCAGAGACACGCCCTATGAACATCATCAGAAAGACTACCCCGAACAGCAATGCCGCCGTGGACAAGTTCTCCGGAGCAATGAGCAGGCAGATAACTCCGGTTATTATCATAATCCGCTTGAAAGCCTTCGGGTTGGCGCCGTCCTCATCCTGCCCTTTGGACAGGATGAAAGCCGTGACTATGATAACCGCCATTTTGGCTATCTCCGAGGGCTGGAACTGTATGCCCATGAACGTCATCCAGCGCGCCGCCCCGTTGATACGTTCCATCATCATGACCAGTATCAGCAGTATTGCGGAAGCCGGCAACAGGAAGACAGGGAATACCTGAAACCATTTGTAGGGGATGTTGTGCATGAGGACCACAATCACAGCGCCTACCATCAGGATAATGCTGTGCTGGGTGATGGGCCCCCAATGGTCGCCGCTCTTATAGGTAAGCGTACTGGCAGCACTGAACACCTCTGTAATGGAGATGAGGCAGAGGAAGAGGAAAATAATCCAGATTACTTTGTCTCCTTTGAATATGCTTTTTAATAAATCCATTTATAACTCTCTTACGTATTTCTTGAATTGGTCGCCCCGGTCTTCATAGCTCTTGAAGAGGTCGAAGGAAGCGCAACAGGGACTCAATAATACTGTTTCGCCTTTCCGGGCTAATTTGAAAGCGGCGTCTACCGCGTCTTTCATGCCGGTCTGCACATCGGCCACCGGCAGACCGAGGCGGTCGAAGAAGCCGTGCAGCTTTTCATTGTGCAGTCCCAGGTAGACCAGTGCGGAGCATTTGCTACGTACCAAATCCTCTATTTCGGTATAGTCATTCCCCTTGTCTTTGCCGCCGAGGATAAGCACGGTTTTGGTTGTCATGCTTTGCAGGGCGTACCAGCAGGAATTGACATTGGTTGCTTTGGAATCGTTTATGAATTGGACGCCGCGTACGGTCGCTACCTTTTCCAGACGGTGTTCTACACCTTTGAAGTCGGACAAGGCTTTGCGGATATCTTCTTTGCGGATACCTGCAAGGTTGGCGGAAATGCCGGCAGCCAATGAGTTATACAGGTTGTGGGTTCCTCGCAGGGCAAGTTCTTCCTGCTCCATATTGAAAGCAATCGGTTCGTTGATTTCCACTTCACCGTCTTCCACATAAGCGATGGCGCCGTCTTCCTTTACGGCGGCAAAAGGATAGGGATGGGCTTTTAAGCCGTGCTTTTCCAGCTCTCTGCGGATGATGGGGTCGTCGTTCCAGTAGATGAAAGCATCTTCCGGAGTCTGGTTTTGCGTGATGCGGAATTTGGCATCCACATATTTCTGCATGCAGTGATCGTATCTGTCCAGATGGTCAGGGGTAATGTTCATCAGGACGGCGATATTGGCGCGGAACTTATACATATTGTCCAGTTGGAAGGAGCTGAGTTCGATAACATAATAGTCGTGCTTCTCCATGGCCACCTGCAAGGCAAGGCTGTTGCCGATGTTGCCTGCCAGCCCTACATTCAGTCCCGCACTCTTGAAGATGTGGTAAATGAGCGAGGTGGTGGTAGTCTTGCCGTTAGAACCGGTGATGCAAATCATTTTGGCGTTTGTATAACGTCCGGCGAACTCTATCTCGGAGATGATGGAGATGCCTTTTTCTTTCAATTTCAGAATCAGCGGAGCGTCGTTGGGGATGCCGGGACTTTTTACCACTTCATCGGCATTCAGTATCAGCTCTTCCGTGTGCTGTCCTTCCTCCCAGGCAATGCCATGCTCGTTCAGCAGTTCCTTGTATTTGTCTTTAATGGCAGACATGTCGGATACGAACGTGTCGAAACCTTTCACCTTGGCAAGTACGGCAGCTCCCGCGCCGCTTTCGCCTGCTCCTAAAACTACAATTCTACTCATATACTATTATAATTAAGAATGGAGAATGATGAATGAAGAATCCGGCTGCATATTGTGATGCGCTGTATCGGTAACTCTTCATTTTTCATTCATAATTCTTCATTGGGTTGTTATCTTATCTTTAACGTTATAATTGTTATTGCTGCCAGTACAATGGTTACGATCCAGAAGCGGACGGTAATCTTCGATTCATGGAACAATTGTGCCGGTTGGGTAAATACCACTTTGCAGCCGGGCTCTATCAGGTTCATGCCGGTGCGGAAGTGGTCGTGTATTGGCGTCCGTTTGAAGAGACGCTGTTTAACCCCTTTCCGTTTGCCGGCTTTGTAGTAGACCCGTTGCAGAATTACCGACAGGTTCTCTACAAGGAATATGCCGCATAGGATAGGTATCAGCAGCTCTTTATGGATGATAATGGCGTATACGGCAATGATACCGCCGATGGTCAGACTGCCTGTATCGCCCATGAATACTTGTGCCGGGTAGGCGTTGTACCAGAGGAAGCCGATAAGTGCACCGATGAAAGCGCAGATAAAGATTACCAGCTCTTCCGAACCCGGTATGTACATAATGTTCAGGTAACCGGCATATTCGATATGGCTGGATACGTATGCCAGTATGCCCAGTGTCAGACCGATAATGGCGGAGTTGCCCGCTGCCATGCCGTCCATGCCGTCATTCAGGTTGGCGCCGTTGGAAACGGCGGTTACTACGAATATGGTGACGAGCACGAACAGTATCCAGCCCGCCGTTTGTGCGTGTTCTCCCATGAAAGACACGAGGTCGGCATAGTCAAGGTTGTTGCTCTTGAAGAAAGGGATGGTAGTCTGTGTAGCCTTGATTTCTTTGGCGGCATGTACTACCTCGATGCCTTGTCCCGGTTTCTCTACCTCGATGTTTTCACGGATAACGACCTGCGGACTGAGATACAGGGTAAGCCCTACAATGAGTCCCAAGCCTACCTGGCCGATAATCTT
>OGLO01000432.1_pt1 | contig 11101 bp, 8 predicted proteins | sample 1572891 | NCBI WGS metagenome assembly OGLO01 (sample SAMEA2581999, study PRJEB24529) | metagenome | biome: Human gut stool | place: China | collected 2011
AGGTAGTTTAAAAAAAAGAGTATTGCTAAATTCAAAAAAGAGTGACTTTTATGTAATATGCAGTTCTGTCGTAGTTAGTATGTTCTTGTTTCAACATTTTGTTTCATCATTATTATGGGAAATGGCAGTGTAACTTCAAGTTTGGTTAAATATAGAGAGAAATGTTATACCTCGGCTAAAAAGATACAATATTAGATGTTTCATGAGCAGTATTTGAGTTTATTTTAAATTCAGGTATTGCTTTTTTATTTATGCAAAGTTTCACGGGGCCGCTGGTATTTTTTCTCATGTTCATTTATAATTGCTGATAGAGAAAACTGGAAAGAACACCCAATGAATCAGAAAGTAGAGAGTATAAACACATGAAAAAAAGAATTTACAGCATGATATTAATATTAATGACCGGACTTTGTGCCGGATGTGGCAAAGAAGGAGTAAAAAATAATAATACAGGAATAGAAAGCGAATCTTCCCAGGTGGAAGATTCGGCCAGTTTTGAAAACACAGAAGACACAGAAAGCACAGAAGACACAGAAAGCACAGAAGACACAGAAAGCACAGAAAATACAGAAAGTACAGAATACAATGACGTCGTATTAAATGAAGAAACGGATTTTACTTATGACTATTCGGAGGACATCAAAGCGGATGTTGACAATGTGGTATCAGGTTCCGCATCACTGCAGGACGAATTGGAGAATATTGAGAACATCGTAAAGAAATATACGCCGCTGGCGCAGGCAGCCCAGACACAGACAGAAATGAATCTGTCATCCAGATGGTTTTTCGACATATGGGATACGGAATTAAATAACCTTTGGAGCAGATTCAGTGATCTGGCAGATCCGCAGACAAAGGAGAAGATCCTTACAGAACAGAGAAACTGGATCGACATGAAGGAAGAAGTGACCTTGCTTGACATTGGATCTTACGAAGAAAACGGCAGTATGTATCCGCTTCTTCAGAATTCTTATCTGGAGGAGATCACGAAGAACAGGGCTTATGTTATTGCAAATGAGCTGGCAAAGATAAAGGGGGAATCCTTTGTTATGCCGGAAAAATCAGCAAAGTACGGTCTGTTTGTGGACAATCAGGGGACTGGCAGCGTATACAGTTCCCTGATCACCAGACAGGGGCTGGAAGGAGAGGATGAAGCGCTTATCTCCATTTACAGAGAGGGAGAAACAAAAGGAACATTTGTTGACAATGGAAACGGGGAGCTGGCTTTCACATCAGATGACGGAAGTGTAAAAGGAACCATCAAAATCAACGGATGGGATGGCGCAAGTTTCAAGGTTACAGAGACATCAGGAGAGGCTGTTTTTTCTGCAGGAGAGGAGGTCAATTTTCCGTTTGCATTTTGACAGCATTGTTTGATATGTTGTTTGTAATGATTCAGCGATATAACAGACAAAGAATCATGAAACTCGTAAATCGGCAGTTGCGGAGGTGAATAAAATATATGCTGAATGTGAAAAATGCTGATATGGCAGATTTTGAACAGATTATGAAAATTTATAAATATGCACAGGATTATATGATAAAGTCCGGAAATCCTGCACAATGGGGGCATTTTTATCCGGATGCGGAGCTAATAAAATCTGATATTTGTCAGAATGTATGCAGGGTAATATATGACAAAGATGGGATACATGGGGTATTTGCATTGTTTAAAGGTGCAGAACCTACTTATAAGCATATTGAGAATGGGAATTGGCTGAATGAAGAGCCTTATCTTACTATTCACAGACTTGCTGGGGATGGTCAGGTGCATGGTTTGTTTCAGTGTGTTTTAAATTATTGTAAAAATATTTCTCAAAATATCAGGGCAGATACCCATGCGGATAATCAAATCATGCAAAAGCTGATGGAAAAGAATGGTTTTATGAAATGCGGTATTATATATGTTAAAAATGGAACACCAAGAATTGCATATCATTGGACTGCTTCATAACTTTCAGTTGTGCGTCCGGCAAAGGGCAATTAACCTGGCAGGTGCAAATTCTCTCTGATACATGATATGACAGTGGAAATTTCCTGAATTGACAAAAGAGTTAGAATAGACTAACATGCAAAATAGAATGACAGAGCAGAAAGGGGCAGGAAATGGAAAGAGAGAAGAAAAAGAGGGCAATGATTGCGGGAATGGTCTCAATGACATACTGGTGCCGTTTATGGTATATTATCTGGTCGCAGATATCGGAATGTCTGTGGTAATTGCTGATGTTTTTGACGGCATTTCTTTTATTACAGGATTCGGGTGTGAAAAATTTGTCAATCAAGAAGTTTAAATGCACTATTTGACTCCAACCCGCAGGATAACATTTTTCAAAAGAAATAATGTGTGATACAATATTTTAAGATTGAATTTTCAGGAGAAAACAGATGTCCCTACAATTTATATTTGGCAATTCGGGCAGCGGAAAATCGGATTTTCTGTATGATTCCGTGCTGAAACAGGCGAAAGAAAATAAAGAGCAGCAGTTTTTAATCATTGTGCCGGAGCAGTTTACCATGCAGACACAGCGGGAACTGGTCGAGAGGCAAAAACAGCATGCAATCATGAACGTGGATGTGCTCAGTTTTGCAAGACTCGCATACCGCGTCTTTGATGATCTTGGAAAACAAAATGTGGTTGTGCTGGAAGAGACCGGAAAAAATCTTGTACTGCGCAAGGTGGCAGAACAGAAAAAAGCAGAACTGAAAGTGCTTGGTGCGAATATGAATAAGATGGGATATGTCGGCGAGGTAAAATCCCTGATCTCAGAGCTGATGCAGTATAATGTCCGTCCGGATGCGCTGGCAGAGTTTTTGGAGAAAGAACCGCTTGGGGAGGGACTGCGCTTAAAAATGCAGGATGTCCTCACGATGTATCAGGGATTTACGGAGTATTTAAAGGGCAGATATATCACGGCAGAGGAAGTGTTAGAGCTTCTTTATGATGTGGCAGAAGAGTCCGAACTGCTTCGTAATAGTGTGATCGTGTTGGACGAGTTTACCGGATTTACACCGATCCAGAACCGTCTGATGGAAAAACTGCTCGTGCTGGCAAAGAAGGTCAGCGTGTCTGTCACGATGGATGTCAGGGAAGATTTTTACCAGTGCAGGGGTGTACATGAACTTTTTGCCATGAGTAAAAAAACGGTGGCGTCGCTACTGAAAGTGGCAGAACTGTGCAAAGTTCCGGTGGAGGAGCCGTTGGTACTGCCGACCGGAAAACAGAGGCGCTATGCCAATGCTGCCGACCTTTATTTTATGGAGCAGAATCTCTTTCGTCCGGGAGCGGGAAGCTACAGATACAAAGCATCGGAACAATCTATGCAGCATATCCGCATCACGTCCCTGAAAAATCCGAGGGAAGAATTAAAATTTGCTGCCCGCGAGATCGTGCGCCTGACGAGGGAGAATGGTTACCGTTACCGGGATATCGCAGTCGTGACAGGGGATGTGCAGCAGTATGGCAATTATGTGCCGGAGATCTTTGAGCAGTACCATATCCCGTACTTTATTGATCAGACGAAAAATATTTTGTTCCACCCGTTTATCGAGTGTATCCGGGCGATCTTAGAGATGATCGAATATGATTTTTCTTATGAAAGTGTGTTCCGGTTTTTGCGGTGCGGGCTTGCAGCGAGAGTCGTGACCGAGGCAAAAAATTCCGACAAGGAGCCAGATCCGGCTGCAACGGAAGATTTGACGCAGCAGCCGGAAACAGGATCCCATGGACTTACAGAACAGGAGATCGACCGCCTGGAAAATTATGTCCTCGCACGGGGCATCCGCGGTGCATCCCGCTGGAGCAGACCGTGGACGTTTGTAATGCCGGATGGGACATTGGAGGATATGGAGCAGTTAAATAAGATCCGTGAGGCTGTTTATGAGAATTTTAAGCCGCTGCTTGAGGCATTCCGTGGAAAAGATAATACGGTCAGCATACAGACCTATGAGTTATACAGTCTGATCAGACGGCTTGACATGGAGCAGTTATTAAAGGAGCGTGGAAACTTTTTCGAGGCGCATGGCAATCAGGCGCGGGCAAAGGAATATGACCAGATCTATAAAATCGTGATGGATCTGCTCGACAAAGTGACGTCTCTGCTGGGCGATGAGACGATGACGATCCGGGAATACAGTGATATCTTAGATGCCGGATTTGAGGCGGCAAAAGTCGGTATTATCCCGCCGGGTAACGACACGGTGACAGTCGGGGATATCGAGAGAACCCGTCTGAACCATGTAAAAATCTTATTTTTTGTCGGTGTCAACGACGGAGTTGTGCCGAAAGCAGGGAATCAGGGTGGCATTATTTCCCAGTTTGAGCGTGAAAAGATGGCAGAATATCACCTGGAACTGGCGCCGGGCGCAAGGGAAAAAGTATTTATCCAGAAGTTTTACCTGTATTTAAATATGACAAAACCGTCCGAGCGGCTGTATGTGACATTCTGCCGCGTCAACTCCGATGGAAAAGCACTGCGGCGTTCGTATCTGATCGGGACACTCTTAAAACTGTTCCCACAGCTTGCGGTGGAAGAACCGTCCGAGGAGGAGACATTAGAAGGTGCACTGACTGCGGAAAGTGCCCTGCCGTTTCTGATGGAAGGGCTGACAAAACCGGTGGAGGATGAAGAGGCATGGACTGCACTTTTGGCATGGTACCTGTCGGATGAGGGTGAACGGGAAAAAGTAATGCAGCTTTTTGATGCGGCGTTTGGCGCCCATAAAGATGATGCGATCAGCAAGGCAGTCACGAAAGCTTTATATGGGAATACCTTAGAAAACAGCGTGACAAGGCTCGAACAGTTTGCTGCCTGTGCGTTTGCTCATTATTTAAGTTATGGACTGCGGCTTAAAGAACGGGAACTGCAGCAGTTTGCGAGTGTGGATATGGGAAATATTTATCATGATGTGTTAGAGCGTTTTGCAAAGGGCATAGAGCTGTCGGATTATACCTGGTTTGATATCCCGGAGAAAGCGCAGGAAGCCCTGCTTTCCCAGAGCATGGAAGATGCGATCGCAGGCAGCGGGATCGGGGACGTATTCGAGGACGCAAGAAACAGTTACCTGTTAAAGCGGATGGAGGCAACGGCAAAACGGACGATCTGGGCACTGATGTTACAGGTGCGGAAAGGAAAGTTTGTGCCGAGCGGTTTTGAGGTGTCATTTTCGCGCGCCGAGCGGCTGGATGCGGTGCAGTTTCAACTGGGTGAAGATGAAAAAATGCGTCTGCGCGGCAGGATCGACCGCGTTGATACTTACGAGACAGACGATAAGGTCTATGTAAAAATCATTGATTATAAATCGGGCAACACCACTTTTTCACTTTTAAATTTTTATTATGGACTGCAGCTCCAGCTTGTCGTCTACATGAATGCGGCACTGGAACTCACAAAGAAAAAATATAAGGGAAAAGATACGGAACCTGCAGGTATTTTTTATTATCACATCACAGATCCGATGGTGGATGCGGATGGTCAGGAGTCCGAGGAGGAGATCAGACGGAGTATTCTAGAACAGCTTAAAGTGGGAGGTCTGGTCAATGAAGATCCGGAAATCTATGGTGCGATGGATACTGATTTTTCAGGCACATCGACAGTGATCCCGGTAGCCTTAAAAGCGGACGGCTCCTTAAAGGCGACATCTAAGACGGCGAGCACCTATGAGTTTGGACTGATGTCCCATTATGTGCGAAAGAAGATTGAGCATGTGGGAAAAGAGATCTTTGCCGGAAATGTGGCGGTAAAACCTTACCTGTTAGGAGACAGGAGCGGCTGCGATTACTGTCCATATCACACGATCTGCGGATTTGATGTACGCATGCCGGGATTTTCCTATCAGCAGTTTGAAAAATTTGACAGCAGTGAGGAGATCCTTGCACATATCCGGGAAGAGATTGGAGAGCCGGGAAAAAATCCGGACGGTGAATAAATGTGATGTGACAGGTGCAAAAATAAAAAGTCAGAAACGGAGCAAAACATGGGAATGACATGGACAGATGACCAGCGAAAGGTCATCGAACTCAGAGACAGAAATATATTAGTTTCCGCGGCAGCAGGTTCCGGTAAGACGGCGGTGCTCGTGGAACGTATCATAAAGATTATTACGGATAAAGAGCATCCGGTCGATATTGACCGTCTTTTGATCGTGACATTTACGAATGCGGCTGCGGCAGAGATGCGCGAGCGAATCGGGAATGCGTTGGAAAATGCTCTGAAAGAAAATCCGGATGATGAGCATTTACAGCGGCAGCTCTCCCTGTTGCACAATGCCCAGATCACGACGATCGACAGCTTCTGTCTGTATGTGATCCGCAATCATTTTCATGAGATCGATCTCGAACCGAATTTCAGAATCGGGGACGAGGGTGAACTGAAACTGTTGAAAGAGGACGTGCTCGCAAAGGTGCTGTTGAAAAATTATGAGGAGAGTGCGCCGGAATTTTTAGCATTTGTGGACGGATATGCATCCGGCAGAAATGATGCGGCGCTCTCCGGCATGATCTTACAGCTCTATGAGTTTTCAAGGAGTTATCCATGGCCAAAGAAATGGCTGCTTGCGGCGGCAGAAAGCTATGGCATAGAGGATGAGGCATCTTTGGAAAGCGCAGCTTTCATGCAGTCGCTTCTTCAGAACTTAAAACGGGTGTCAGAGGATCTTGTGGCACTTTCCGGGCGGGCATACAAACTGACGCAGGACGATGACGGGCCGGATATGTATGCGAAAGCATTAGAGGGCGACCTGAAAAAATATAAGGAGATCGCTGCGAGTGAAAGTTTTGCGGATTTTTATCAGAATTACCGCAATTTATCCTATGACAGGCTTGCTTCCTCCCGTGGATTTGACGGAAACGAAGAAAAATTAGAGCTGGTCAAAAAACTGCGAGAGATGGGAAAGGATGCGGTCAAAAAAATAAACCGCCAGTATTTTTTCACATCACCGGAGATCATGGCGGAGCAGATGAAAAAGACGGCGCCGATGGCGGCAGAGTTAGTGCGTCTGACATTGGAATTTGACGAGACGTTTACGGCGGAAAAACGGCGGAAAAATCTGGTGGATTTCCATGACCTTGAGCACTTTGCGTTAAATATCTTTGTCGATGAGGAGACCGGCAAAGTCAAAAAGACTGCCGAGGAGTTCCGGGATAATTTCAAAGAGATCATGATCGACGAGTACCAGGACAGCAATGAGGTGCAGGAGACAATCTTACGTGCAATTTCACGGGAGGAGCGCGGTGAATACAACCTTTTTATGGTCGGGGATGTCAAACAAAGTATCTACCGTTTCCGCCTGGCAAAAATGCAGCGCATTGACCTGCATAAAAATTTCCGAAGCAGAAATGAAGTACTCGATTTTTCCAACGATATTTTTTACCGCATCATGAAGCGCAATCTTGGAAATGTGGAATATGATGCGGATGCAGCACTTTATCCGGGAGCTTCTTATCAGGAAGAAACGGACATGTTCACACCGGAAATTTTACTGGTGGACGGGGATGATGAACTGTTGGATGATGCTGCAGCGGATGATAAGAAACTGTTAGAAGCACGGATGATTGCAAAAAGGATCAAAGAGCTTATGGGAACGCAGAAGGTGACCGACAAGGCAACCGGGGAACTGCGCCCGGTGCAGTATTCGGATATGGTCATTCTGCTGCGAAGCCTGAGCGGATATGCAGACCGTTTTGCTGCTGTGTTAAATGATGCAGGAATCCCGGCACATACTGTTTCGGCGACAGGATATTTCAGTACGGTGGAGGTGCAGACCGTGCTCTCCATGCTTCGTATTTTGGATAATCCGAGACAGGATATCCCGCTGACAGCGGTGCTTCGTTCACCAATCGCAGGACTTTCGGATGAGGAACTTGCGAAACTGCGTTTAAAAGACAATGACGTCAGATTTTATGAATGTGTTTTGGAGGAATGTGAGTGCCTGAAGCAGGAAGCGGAGGAAAATCCGGGGCAGGAGCGGGATACTTCGGAAGAAAAACTGTACCGGTTTTATGCCACCTATGAAAAACTCCGTCAGCTTGTGCCGGACACCCCGATCCATGAGCTGATCGAACTGCTGTTAAAGGAGACCGGTTATGGGGACTATGCCGCGGCAATGCCGGCCGGTGACAGGCGTCATGCAAACCTTTTAATGCTGGTGGAGAAGGCGATCGCCTATGAAAATACCAGTTACAAGGGACTGTTTCATTTTGTGCGCTATATTGATGAACTGCAGAAATACGATGTGGATTTCGGCGAGGCAGATCTGATCGGGGAAAACGAAAATGTCGTGCGCATTATGAGTATCCATAAGAGTAAAGGACTGGAATTTCCGGTCGTATTTGCCGCCGGGATGGGAAAAAACTTTAACCGCCAGGATACAAGAAGCCGTCTGGTATTGCACCCGGAACTTGGCATCGGTCTTGACTATATGGACGGAAAACAGCGTGTAAAATCCGTGACGATCGCAAAACGTGCTATCGCAAAGCAGATCGATATGGAAAATCTTGGCGAGGAACTGCGTGTCCTTTATGTGGCATTAACGAGAGCGAAAGAAAAGCTGATCTTAACCGGAAGTCTGAAAAAGGCAGAGGAGACACTTTCCTATATAAAAGCATTTCCAGAGGAACTGTTATCTTATCTGGGACGCGAGAGTGCAGCCGGTTATTTGGACTGGATTCTGCCTGCGGCTGCATCCTGTCAGGATAAATATCAGATACGTCTGATGCGGGCGGCAGAACTGGTGCAGGAAGAACTGGAAACACAGATCAAAGATGACTGGAACCGTTCAGCCTGCATGGAAAAAGCTGCGCAGGCAGATGAAAAAAAAGTGCAGCAGTTCTCGGAGCGTTTTCACAGACGGTATGCATATGAAAATGATGTGCAGAGAAAAAATAAGTATTCCGTGTCGGAGTTAAAACATCGTGCCATGCGGGAGGCGTTTGAAAAAGAGGAGGAGGCAGTTCCTGTTTTTCAATCCGAGGAGGTTGTGCCGTATGTGCCTGCATTTGCAAGAGAAATAGAGCAGCAAAGTGAGGATGCCAGCCCTGGAGCACTTCGCGGAACGGCAATGCACCGCATCATGGAGTGCTACCAGTTTTCTTCCGGTGTGTCCGCAAAAGAGCAGGTCGCCGGGATGCTGGAGAAAGAACAGATCACACCGGAGATGCATGGACTGATTCGCATACCGCAGGTTGAATATTTTGTAAATGCAGATATTGGAAAACGGATGGGAGCAGCTGAAAAAGACGGAAAATTGTACCGTGAGAAACCATTTGTCATGGGATTTACGGATGAACAGTTAGACGAGTTTGGTTTTGCTGAAAACACGGAACAGGCGGAAAAGGTAATAAGCATGGGGCGTGTAGGAAATATAGGAGAAACGGAATATACAGGGAAAGAGCTGACCCTGATCCAGGGAATCATCGATGTATTCTGGATTGAAAAGGACGGTATTGTTCTTCTTGATTATAAAACAGACCGTGTGGATACGGAAAAGGAATTGTCCGAGCGTTATGCGGCACAGTTAAAACTTTACGAGGAAGCGCTAAACCGAGTCTATGAAAATGAGAAAGATGCAGCCGGAAATCCGCTGAAAGTAAAGGAAAAACTGTTGTATTCCTTCCGGCTTGGGAAAGTGATCCCGGTATAGAAAATTTAAAAACATTGTACAAAAGCCAGTCTGATTAGAGTTTTGTGCAATGTTAAGAAGCAGATAAGCATGCAGCAGAAAGGAAATTTGACCATGTCACAGATTATTTTAGCATCTGCGTCCCCAAGACGCCGTGAACTTTTAGAGCAGATCGGTCTTAACTTTGAGGTCTGTCCGGCAAAGGGGGAGGAGATCATCATAAAAAAAGAGCCAAAAGAGGTTGTCATGGAACTTGCAGCACAGAAGGCGAGAGAAGTCGCATCCATGTTAAAAACATATGGAGATGAGCATCGGACGCTGATGACACCGCAGGATACTTTAGTCATCGGTGCAGACACCATTGTTGCCGCGGGCAGCGAAATCTTAGGAAAACCAAAAGATGAGGAAGATGCCTTCCGCATGCTCTCTTTATTGTCAGGGAAAAGCCATTCGGTGTACACGGGGGTTGCTTTTGTGTTTATCGACCGGACCGGCAGGGCAGGGGAACATATCTTTTATGAAAAGACTGACGTTTTTGTCAGACAGTTAAAGAAAAGTGAAATTTTGCGTTATATTGCGACAGGAGAACCGTCGGACAAAGCCGGTGCATACGGAATCCAGGGAAAATTTGCAATTTATATTGACAAAATCGACGGTGACTATAATAATGTGGTAGGACTTCCGGTTGCAGCGATTTACAGAGAGCTTGACCGGCTTGGAATTGACCCATATACATGGTAGATAAGCGGGAAAATACAGTGTGAAAAATGAGATTTTTACACTGCACAGAATGGAGGATTATTATGTACGATGAAGCGGTAGTACAGTATTTTTTGGAACATCAGATGCAGCTTTTTAAAGAAAATGTTGCAGAATCGCCGGAGGAGGCCGAAGAATTTTTAGAGGACTGCATGGCAGTTGTCTGCAAAAATATCAAAGAAGTCCGTGCTTATTTTGAAGATGAGGGCGCAGATATTGCCGGAATGAGCAATGCGGATTTAGCAGAGGCAGAGGAAGTTTTTGCAATCCCGGACGGCAGATATCTGATCGTGGAAGCGTAGGAATGACGTTTTTATGGAATACGCTATGCCAAAATACAGATGTGTGTGAGAAATCGGTAAACAGGACAAATAGACAGGTAAGAGGAAAAAAGAATGAAACAATATGATGTGATTATTATTGGAGCCGGTCCATCTGGTATCTTTTGTGCATATGAACTGATCCATGCAAAGAAGAATCTGAAAATTTTAATGATCGAGAAGGGCAGACGAATCGAAAAGAGAGAATGTCCGAAACGTAAGACAAAAGTCTGCGTTGGATGTAAACCTTGTTCCATCACGACCGGATTTGCCGGAGCGGGAGCTTTTTCTGACGGTAAACTGTCACTTTCCCCGGATGTCGGAGGAAATCTGCCGGAAATTTTAGGCTATGCTAAACCCGTGGAATTATGAAAAAAATCCGATGTCCTTCATATAAAATACGGGGC
>OGLO01000433.1_pt1 | contig 11098 bp, 5 predicted proteins | sample 1572891 | NCBI WGS metagenome assembly OGLO01 (sample SAMEA2581999, study PRJEB24529) | metagenome | biome: Human gut stool | place: China | collected 2011
AGATAGAGAGCTTCTGCCAACGCTGTCTCTATGTTGTTGGGACGTCCGGGCAGGTGGGCGGCATATTCGCCCAGATAGACCTTGGACTTGGTACGGTCATAACGGTCGTAGTAGTCCTGGTTGTGAATCATCCAGCCCGGATCCACGTAATAGTGTTCGTCCACCATGGGCACGCCCAGTTCCGTGGCAAGGCGCCAGCCCTCCGCATAGTCCGTGCCTTCGTAGAAGGGTCCTACAGTGACGACAACCGTAATTTCGGGATGCTTCTCCCTGACAGCCTTGTATATCATGGCAAAGCGCTCCTCAAACACTTCGGTAATCATATCCTCGTTGCCGATGCCGATATACTTCAGATTGAAAGGCTTGGGATGGCCTGCCTCAGCACGCTTCCTGCCCCACACGGTGCGGCGTGCATCGCCGTTGGCATACTCTATCAGGTCGAGCACATCCTGGATATAGGCAGGCATCTCTTCCATCGGGATGCCACCCTGCTGGCCGTAGCGCATCAGTTCCTTGTTGGCCCCCTGCGGACAGTTGTCGGCATAGTGCGAGTGTGTGCCCGAATTCTGGCACGGCACGCCCGCTGCCAATACCGGCAGAGGTTCGGCACCTATATCTTCGCAGAAGCGGAAGTACTCGAAGTAGCCCAGTCCGCGTGTCTGATGATACCCCCACAGATTGCGCAACGGCTTACGGGCTTCAAGCGGTCCGATAGAGCCTTTCCAATCATAGATATTGTCGATGCCGTCGCCATGAGCCACGCAGCCGCCGGGGAAGCGGACGAAGCGTGGATGCAGGTCGGCAAGCGTCTGCGCCAGGTCGGCACGCAAGCCGTTCTTATGGCCCTTGAATGTATTTTGCGGAAAAAGGGAAATCATATCGAGATGCAGTGTCCCCACCGTCTGCGGCTGAAGCGAGAGCACGGCGGCACGCACATCGGCGTTTGCCGTCAGCACCGTCTGCTGTTTCTTCCACTCTTTGGAGGACACATTGACGGAAGAGCGGGCAATCTCACGGCCCGTCTGGTCGAGCAGGCAAACAACCACCTTGCCTCCCTTGCTGCCCGGTGCCACGCGAGCGAAGAGAGAGAAATCGTACTTCTCCCCTTTCTTCAGGCTGATGCCGTCGAAACCGTCGTTCTGCAATGTCACTCCGGGATGCGCCTCCAATACGGCATAATGAGGGTTATTGGGATGAATGGGGTCGGCAGCGGCAATGGTAACGGCAGCCGAAGTATTCCCCTTTTTCACCGCCCAGGCATATGTGCCGTCCCAACCTTGGTGTGAACCGTCCTTGGACGAATACTCGAAGTCGCGGTTCTGTACCAGCTCGGCATACAGTCCTCCATCCGCAGCATAGTTGATGTCTTCGAAGAAAATACCTATCAGATGCTTGCTGATGGATTTTGCACATTCCGTCTCCACTTCGATAGTCGCCTCCACCGGTTTCAGTCCGGCAAAACGTACGGGGTCTTGCTCGGTACGTTCGGCATGGAGTGCCTGGCGGTACTTCTTATGCTCTGCAAAGGAGATGACACGCTGCACCGTGGCATACGGTACACGCTGCATCCAACCCTGCTGTACGGTACCGTTCAGCAGAACCTCCTTCCGCACGTTAGGATAGACCTCTGCCGGCCGGTATTCGGCAAGGCGGGAATGGTCAAAGTATTTCTGCGCTTTCCATTGCAGCAAGTCGGGAGACTCGACGTATGCAAGGGAGTTTCCGCTTTCCGTCAGTTCCCAGATACAGTGCCAACGGTCGTCGGCACGGGTCTGCATCAAGTGCGGTTTCAGCATCCGCTTCATTTGCCCCCAGGGGCCGAAGTCCGAGTTGACAAAGGAGCTGCCCTCTGCCACGCTGAACCATCGGTTGCCATTGGGACTCCAGGCTAGTTTCAGACCGCCACTACCGTCGGCATGGGAGTAGGAAAAGAGATAGACTGAATCGGGTTCATTCGCCACTCCATTCGTTATAGCCTGCAAAGGAACGGTCAGTGTCAAGAACAGACACAAGGACAATAATTTCAAGAATCCATTCATGGTATTAAGTCGGTATTAATCATTTACATTTAGTTCGATAGTCACAATCAGCCGTATTCTGAATGCCATTCAGTCGTATAGTGAATAGGGTTCAGTCGTATAGTGAATGCCATTCAGTATACGACTGAATCAGGCCAATTATAAGCCTCTGATAATCAAAGATTTGCAAAGGAGCAATCCGTTATGATATATCATTACAAAACAAGGGTTGCTCCATGCCTTCTTTATTCCACGATTACCGCCCCTCCCTGCGGCTGAACCGTGAGTTGCAGAGAGCCGTCAGTCTTTATCTTCTGCAGCTTTAATTGAGGCTGCATCTTCTTGTCATCACTATACAGAGACACCTCTTGTCCTGCCAGCATAGGAAGGTCAAGTTTCAGTTTCAACGGTTCCACCGTTGCATTGGCAGCGGCTATGTACCACGTGTTTCCATGACGGCGGGCAAGAACAATATATCTCCCCGGATAGCCGTCAATGAAACGGGTCTCGTCCCAAGTAGTGGGCACTTGTTTCATAAAGTCGAGGCAGATTTGCGGAGTATCCGTCAGGTTATTAGGTGCCAAGGCGAAGTTCTGGATAGGATTTTGGAACAGCACTGCCGTTGCCAGCTGAAAGATGTCCGTGGTGCGGCGAATAGTTCCGCCATCGTTGCTGCGGTTCAGACACTTGTTCAAGAACACACCGCCAAACTCCATGCATCCCACAGTATTGCGGATGAAAGGGTGCAGCGTGGCATTGAAGGCCTCGTTATCACAGAAATGCTGGCTAAATACCAGATTCTCGGAAGCCAGCACCGCCTCGCTGCCTACGTAATTGGGATACATCCGTTCCCAGCCGCGAGGCAAGGTACAGCCGTGGAAGATAACCATCAGACCGTGGTCGTCGGCATCGCTCAGAATCTCCTCGTACAAACGCAGGGTCTCCTGCTTGTCACCGCCGAAGAAGTCTACCTTGATACCCTTCACACCCAGGCTTTGCAACCAGCGCATCTCTTGCTTGCGGGCAATGGAGTTATCCATCCGGTTGACGGGACTCTATACCACAAGAATACCTCCACACCCTTGCTGCGGGCATACTTGACAAACTGTTCCATGCGGTCGCGACCGATGTTGTTATCCCACCAGTTGTCAATCAATACATATTCGTATCCCATGGCAGCCGCCAAGTCAACATAGCACACCTGGTCGTCGTAGTTGATGCTGCCGTCCTGCCAGAGAATCCAGCTCCAGGTGCCACGGCCCGGCTTGTAATCATGGGTGGTGGTATAGCGTGGTTCCACTACATCCCAGGGGACGGTGGTTTCCACAATCGGCTTCAAGGTTTCGCCCACCGTCACAGTACGCCACGGTGTGGAGCCCGGCAGGGCAAAGGCAGGCGATACCGTTCCGTTGCCGTTGTTCTCTTCCGGCATGGGGAAAGCAATGCGATACACGCCGTTGTCCCAATCGCTCAAACGCGAGCCACAATAACGGCTGTCCACTCCGGTTTCACTGAGCAGTACCCAGCCGTCATCCCCCACCTTGAACAAGCAGGGAAATGTATATCCGTGTCCATAGCCCGAACGCTCATTCATCGGGGCATCTGCCTTATATTCTTCTTCGTAACTGGGTTTGGTACGCTTCCACCCTATCATGGCGTCGCTCTGCGGACAAAGGAAAGTGGTGGTCTGCGACGGGAAGCGGAAGCCGGTCCGTTCGCTGTTCACCGTGACACTTCCTTTTCCCTGCTCCCTCGGCAGGGTGTAACGGAAGGCCACGTCATTGTTGCTGATGCGGAAAGTTATCTGCACATTCTTCCCCTCACCGTTGACGAATGAACAAAGCAATTCGTTTGCCCGGTAATGGATGCGCGAAGCTTTGATTCGGGATTGTTCATAAACCGTATCGAGAGCTGTGACTTTATGTTCCTTCAACTGCAATCCTCTATAGAAATCACCCACATTGGTCTCCATCCCCAAGGGAGAAGATTCCAGCATTTGCTTTCCATTGTAGGTGACGGCGTAAGACACTTCGCCATTGGCTGACGGGCAAGATACCGTAAGCTGCAATTTTCCATCCGGACCATTGACAGATACACTCTGTGCTGCCAGCGGACCTGAGAGGGCAAACAACCAAACCAGTAATTTCAATCTATTCTTCATGGTATTAAATTATTATGTTATATCATTAAATTAAAAGGTAGGTACCACCGGCCTGATGGTTCCGTCTTCATTGAACTCCATCCGGTCTATGCAGACTTCACGATGAACGCCGGGACCATCTTTCAAGTACCATTTATTGGTACCCGGAATTTGTAACACTGCATTGTGTGCAGGACCGTAGATTTGTTTCTCCGGATTCTGAATCAGTACAACGGGTTGCTTGGCAACTTCGATAGGACCGAGCGGCGACTTGGATGTACCGTATGCCACATGGTAATTGGGCGAACCGGTATCGTCTACCGACCACATGAAATAGTAGAACCCGTTGCGATAAAAGACATAGGCTGCTTCGCGGAAAGCATAGTCCTGCAAGGTGCCTCCCTCCGGCGTCATCACCGTAACGGTATTTTCCTTGATGGACACCATATCGTCGTTCAGCTCGGCACCTGCCATATAGCCGTTGCCCCAGTAAAGATAGGATTTGCCCGAAACAGGGTCTGTAAACACATCCACATCAATCTGTTGCCCGCCACCGACGGGCGAGGCAGTAATGATAGGGCGTCCCAAATCGGTGAAAGGACCGGTAGGAGAATCGCTCGTAGCCACTCCAATCTGCTTGCCACCGCCATTCTTGGGATTTCCACTGTAATAGAAGAAGTATTTATACTTGCCGTCCACTTTTTTCTCTTCAATGCAAGGCGCCCAGGCATTGCCATCTGCCCAAGGCACTTGCTCCGACTTCAAGTCCAGCATGACGCCTTCATCCTGCCAAGTCTTCAAATCCGTGGAGGAGAATACGGTAAAGTACCAGCCTCCCCACCCCGGCTGTCCGTCCGTAGTAGAATAGATGTAATACTTTTGGGTCTGATGGGAATAAAGGATTTCCGGGTCGGCATGGAAACCAGGCAATACGGGATTGTTGGGCAATGCGCCCAGCTCTGCCGGCTTGCCCCATTCATCGGTAATGCGCAACAGCTCATGGCGGGTAATGGGAATAATGGTCCCATGGCGGGGATGGAAGTTCATCTTCACCTCGCTGTCTATTACCTTAAAATTCTTCAAGTCAGTGGTTTCCGTAAACTGATAGTTTCCTTTCATATAGACGTCGTACATCAGGATATACTTATCCTGCCCTATCAACTTGAAAGTGCCCGCACCCTCTACGGCTTCCTTAGTCTGTTGCTTGTAATCGGGCTCTTCCGTCCATGCCCCGGAGGTCAGGGAACGGGTGGTGGCCACCTTTATGCCGTTTCCATGCCCTTCCGTCTTATAGAAAAGGTGGAAAACACCATCCTTATAGACAATGTCTCCATCGATGCACGATTTCCCATTCTTCGGCAGAAACAATGGCTTGGGCTCTCCCTCCAAATCCGTAAACTCCGCATTGGCATAAGCATAATATATGACATCGGCTCCATCACCATGCAGCATGGACCAATACACCATGTACTTTCCCGCCTCCGTGTCGTAGATAGTCTGCGGAGCCCATACACGCTTCAAATCCTCCTGACCTGAATAACGTTTCTGTATATTGATAACGGAGTGGGACCAGTTGACCAAGTCGGTAGATTTCAGCAAAACCATGGCACGGTTGGAACTCCATCCATTGGCTGAAACCATATCTGTCACTACCATATAGAAAGTCTTGCCATCCTCGCAACGAAGGATATGCGGGTCGCGGACTCCCCCGGTGGAGCTGATGACTTTCGAGTCGATTACCGGTTCATTATCATTCAATGCCCAGTAGGTATAACCGTCCATGCTTACAGCATAGCGCACAGCCTCTTCATCGCCACTATTCCCAGTGAAATAAGTGAACAAATAAGCTACATAATCTTTTTCGGGAAAGGATTTTTGCCAGGAATATCCCGGAAGTGCAAACAACGACAATAACATTGCCGCCAAAAGCATCCGGAAAGTGTTTTTCATCCGTACAATCATAATCTTTTTATATTAAACCTTTTAACGGGTGTAAAATTAACACTATATACATTATAATACAAAGAAAGTGTATATGTTGTGTAACATATACACTTATTTAATCTCTCCAATCAGTCGGCATTCAAAAAACGCACCATCTCACAAGCTGCCAGCAGAAATGCCCCTACCCCAAAGTTAGCAGTAGAGTTGGCATCAACCACTTGTCCGGGAATGGCTTTCTCGCCAATCGGCTGTACATACCCTATGCGGCCATCGGGCTGCAAGGCTACAGTAGTCAGATAATTCCACGCCTTCATCACTACGGGTTGATAAGCAGCCTTGTCCAGCAAGCCGTTGTTCATCCCCCATAACAGACCATAGGTAAAGAAAGCCGTACCGCTGGTTTCAGGACCGGGAGCATGCTCAGGGTCGAGCATACTGCGTGTCCAGTAGCCTTCCGGCTGCTGGCAGGCAGCCACGGATTTGGCCATCGTCTGGAAGCGGTCTATGTACTCCTGGCGGTATTGGTCTGTTTCGGGCAGGTCTTTCAGTACCTTTGCCAAAGCAGCCAGCACCCAACCGTCGCCACGTGCCCAGAAGTCTTTCTTACCATTCACACTTTTGTGTTTTGGATAAATATATTTGCCGTCGCGATAGTATAGGCCTTCCTCCGAATCGTACATGATACTGTTGGCATAAGTCCAGTATTCATGCAGTTTCTCCAGATATAACGGATTGCCGGTCAGCTTGTACATCTTTGTCATAACGGGCATTACCATGTAAAGTCCGTCCGCCCACCACCAATAATCGTTCTTGTCCGTACTCATCTGGTATTCCATCACTTCGCGCGCACGGGCTATCTTCCCGGAATCCGGCTTCACGGTATACAAATCCGCATAAGTCTGGAAACAAATCTGATAATCACCGAAAAGCACATAATCATCACTCTCCCCATAGCTGTACTTCCACTCTTCCTTGTTGTCACTCTTCGCGCCTTTCCATTCATTATGTTCTGCCCACGCCTCGGAATAGGCATAGCATTCCGGATTACCGGTCAGGAAGAACACCTCCATGTTTCCCGTATGATAGGCGGCATTGTCCCAGAAAGAGCGCCCATGTTGCGGATGGGTCTCCTGCCAATAGTTGTTCACCCGATTGATAATCTCAATCACTTCTTCCGGTTTCGGCTGCTGAGCGGTGCATGAGAACAGTCCCCAGCAAAAAGCCAAACCCAATAAAAATAAGCATGTCGTTTTCATATACTAATACTGTTCTTTTATCTTATCACTTCCAATACATATACCGGTTGCGGTGCAAACTCCACAACCCGCTCTCCGTCTCCTTGCTTGGCATGCTGCACAAACAGATGCAGCCGCTTCCTGCTCTTCCACAATTCCGTGTCATGAGACGGTTCCCAGGCACCGACAGTGAAGTCGGTCAAATCGCTGATGCTCCACTTACTGTTTGCCACATCCGTAGCGTGCGCCAAAGAGACTTTGCTCCCCCGTTCTTCATCCCTAAATACATAAAATATCTCCCCGCCATCTACTACGATGCGCGGACGGGCCATCGGAATCATCTTCGTGCCTCCACCTTTCAGGGAAAACGGAGTGGTACGCCCGGAGACCTGGCGGCTGTGCCACATCTGCCCGTCATGCCAGACAATCCGGTATTGCGGGACGTCGCTGTCCGGGTCGCGCCAATAGGAAGCAATGTACGGATTGCCGCCTGCATCGGCACTCATGCTGGTCTGGTTTATCAGTTCCGAATTCTGAGGAATGCGGCAGGCATACTCTGCATTACCCAGACGGATGGGCAAATCATATTTCTTGCCATTTGCCTTATACCATGTTACGCCATTGTCAAAGGAACGGGCGTAGCATAGGTCATGGTTGGTTTCCACATGCCAAGTCTCGCGCCAGACCCACGACAGATGGATGGTTCCAAGCTCATCTACATATAGCTGCCAGTAAGCATTGCGCTTGTTCTCGCCATCAATCAGTACATCCTGCACACGGCTCCATTTCTTCTCCTTCAAGGAATAGCGGTTCATCACCAGGTTGCCCCGGCCGGAAGAACCGGAACGGTATGCAAACAGCAGGTCGCCTCCGGACAGCAGATAAAACTCCGGATAGGTTACATTGCCTTCATCCACGCCCGTCATGGGCTCCTTCTCACCCAATTCCAGCGAATGGGGTGCAATGCTGCGACAGTAGTTCAAGGGCTGTCCGTGATGGTCGAAGGCTACATGAATATACCCGTCACCGTCCAGCATCATGCTGATGACGTTATGGGCATCCTTCACATTCCCTTTATACTGTGTGCGGTGCAGTGTCCACTGTCCGGCATGGAGGTTCCGTTTTCCAAGAGTCAGAAACCCTTCCGCATCATAGTAACTGATGTATTGCTCGTCACCTTGCGTCACCAGCGAATTATTACGGAATACGGCAGTGTTGACGGAAGTCTGGCTGTATCCTTTCCCCACTTCCACCAGATGCGTTTCGGGAAGGACACCGGCAGCACCCTGTGCACAGAGTGCCACCGGAAATCCACCAATCCCCCAAACAATTAATATAAATACTATAAAAAATGAATCAGTCTTACTCATAATAGGCATGGTCTTTGGGGAATTCTTCACCACCCCACGCCTTTTTCGAGGTCCATGCCTGCGGAGCATCTGTCCAGAACGGATGGTCGGCGGGCAAGCCCAGGGGCAAGAATGCCAGGGAAGCCATGTAAAGGCTGCCGTTGTTAGTATACCAGTCGGAGATATGAGGCTGGGAACCATTGAATCCCAATGTCAGAAAACCTTTCTCGTTGAAGTTCCGGTTGTCACCGAACATACGGTTGATGACAGCTGTCATGGCAGCACGTACCTGTCCGTTCGACAATTCCTTGGGCAACCATCCACGCCATGCCAACAAAGCCAATGGTTGGAGGGTACCGGTGCGGTAGGTAATGGAACGCCCGAATACGGGGAAGGCCCCCTCGGGAGAGATGAAACGTTCCAGAATCATGCCGAAACGCTGCATGCGCTTCTGGGCACGCTGGAAATTGCAATCCGGCGCATTCCATATCTTATTTTTTCCACTGTTCGTAAAGACTTCCAGACACTCCACATACATGGGATGGAGTACGAAGCTGTTGTAATAGTCAAAGGCAAATCCCGGTCCGTCGCTATAGAAGCCGTCACCTACATACCACTCTTCCACCTTGCGCAGAGCGGAGACAATACGGTAAGCATCACTCTTGGCACCAGCCTTGCGCAGGAAACATTCTACCGTAGACGAGAACAGCAGCCAGTTGGTATAAGGAGGGTCCACACGGCGCAACTGGGTGAACTCTTCAATGTAACGCCGTTTAGTCAAACTATCCAGAGGCACCCACAAAGCATCGTATCCTCGCAGGAAGCTTTCAGCAACATAAGCAGCATCGACCAGCGGCTGCCCCTCTTTCCGCCAAAGTAGGTAATCCTGACTTTCCGGGTCTACCGCCTGCGCATAACTTTTCAATGCCCATTCGCGGAGCTGCCTGCGCTGCTTGCCTTCGGCAGTGTCATCGTCCGGCAAAGAGAGCCAGGGCGCCAACCCCGCCATCAGACGGCCGAAACATTCCATATAGGTCACCCGTTTGTCGCGTCCATCCCAAGTGGGACTAAGCTCCACCTGCATATTTTCCTGGAGCTTCCCTTCACTCATATTGCTCAGTACCGGAGCAGCCATTTGATACAACACCCCGGCCCAAAGTTCGCGGTCTGTCACTTCCTTCTCTTTTTTCTTCTTGGCAGCCATTTCCTGAGCGGGCAGCAATAAAACTGCCACCAGCAGCAGCCATAAGTAGTTACTTTTTCTCATGATATTATTTAAGTTTGTTTTTCAATACTGCAAAATTACCCCATTCCCGGTAATTTCGGGGGCACTATTGTTTCAAAAAGGGGTAAATATCGGTCATTAGTACCCCAAAAGCTCAGAAATCACAAGAAAAAGCCTAAGATTAAGCCGTGCTACGACGGAAGTGAATAAAGTATTTGCCGCTATATTTGTTTCTTCATGAACTGCACCAGTACGAGGGCAATGCAATAAGCTATAATCTGTTCAAACCAAAAGTCAAGTCCTTCAAACATATTACTCATTATTTTAATAGACACCCATTCCTTTTTCTGATAACAAAGGAAAGGAGTTTATTCGGAATAATGAATTTCCATACGACTCAAAAAATGTTCTATTTTTCCGGATTACAGACAAAACTGAGAATATCCACCAAGACACTGACTACTTCCATATTACATTAAATGTCCCGAAAACCGATATATTCTCCTGCCAAAAGACTATTTTTGCAACAAATATCCATAAGCATACCATGGCAGGCATCTATATTCATATACCTTTTTGCAAGACACGCTGTATCTATTGCGATTTCTATTCCACCACTCGCAGCGAATTGAAGCAGCAGTACATCCGTGCCTTGTGCACTGAACTGAAAACCCGCAAGGGTTATCTGAAGGAAGAACCGATAGAGACCATCTACTTTGGCGGAGGAACTCCCTCACAGCTCGCTCACGAAGATTTCGAGCAGATATTCCGGACTATCAAAGAGGTGTATGGAACAGAACATGCCGAAGAAATTACCCTCGAGGCCAATCCCGACGACCTGACGGAAGAATATGTGTCCATGCTGCGCACCCTCCCCTTCAACCGCATAAGCATGGGGATACAGACATTCGACGCCCCCACCCTGAAACTGTTGAACCGCCGGCACAATGCCGCGCAAGCCATCGCAGCCATACACCGCCTCCGCCAAGCCGGCTTCCGGAATATCAGCATCGACCTCATCTATGGGCTACCGGATGAAACAGACCAACGGTGGGAACGCGACCTGCAACAAGCCGTCGGCCTTGATGTGGAGCATATCTCCGCTTATCATCTGACTTACGAAAAAGGCACCCGCATCTACGAAATGCTGCAGAGCCATCTTATCAGCGAAGTAGATGAAGAGAGTA
>OGLO01000454.1_pt1 | contig 10785 bp, 9 predicted proteins | sample 1572891 | NCBI WGS metagenome assembly OGLO01 (sample SAMEA2581999, study PRJEB24529) | metagenome | biome: Human gut stool | place: China | collected 2011
CTCGATTGTTGCTACAGCAGCCTTTGTAACTACTACTGTGTCATATTTTAATACATCGAATACGTTAAGCTCATTTGTCTGAGTTGTCTTAACTGTAGGGATGTTTGCTGCAGAAGCGATAACCTTCTCGTCCATATCATTTAATACAACGAGTGCCTTCTCAACATTGAGGTTCTTTAATACTTCTACGAATTTCTTTGTCTTAATCTCATCAAGCTTAAGCTCATCTACTACAACGAACTTGTTCTCAACAACTCTTGATGTAAGTGCAGACTTAAGAGCTGCTCTCTTCTCTTTCTTGTTGAGCTTGAATGAGTAATCTCTAGGAGTAGGAGCGAATACAACTCCACCACCTGTCCACTGTGGAGATCTTGTAGAACCCTGACGTGCATGTCCTGTTCCCTTCTGTCTCCATGGTTTTCTTCCGCCACCGCGAACTTCAGAACGTGTCTTAGCTTTCTGAGTTCCCTGACGTTTATTTGCAAGCTGCTGAAGAACAGCCATATGAACTAAATGCTCATTAATTTCTACGCCGAAAATGGAATCATTTAACTCGATCTTGTCGACTTCTTTGCCTTCCATGTTATATACAGCTACGTTAGCCATCGTAAAGTTCCTCCTTTCTTACTTTGCACTATTTACCAGATTTTGTAGTCTCTTTTACTGTAATGAGAGCTTTCTTAGCTCCTGGAACTGCGCCCTTGATTAACAGTAAGTTCTTGTCTGCGTCAACTCTTACAACCTCAAGATTCTGAGTTGTAACCTTTACGCTCCCCATGTGTCCAGGCATTCCTTTTCCCTTGAATACCTTACTTGGTGAAGAACAAGCACCGTTAGAACCCTGATGACGATGGAATTTAGAACCATGAGCCATTGGTCCTCTGTGCTGACCTAATCTCTTGATAGCACCCTGGAAACCTTTACCTTTTGAAATAGCAGTTACATCAACCTTGTCACCCTCTGCGAAGATGTCAGCCTTGATCTCATCTGCTAAATTGTACTCATCTGCGTTTTCGAATTTGAACTCGCGAACGAATCTCTTTCCTGAAACACCTGCTTTTTTGAAGTGTCCCATCTGAGCCTTGTTAACACCATGTCTGTGTGCTACGCTCTTTTTACCGTTGGCATCCTTCTCAACGACTTTCTCTTTCTTGTCGCCGAAACCAACCTGAACTGCGCTGTAACCGTCATTCTCAACAGTTTTAATCTGTGTTACAACACATGGACCAGCCTCTAATACAGTTACAGGTACTAATACACCATCTGCATTGAAGATCTGTGTCATACCGATTTTTGTTGCTAAAATCGCTTTCTTCATTTCTTTACCTCCTGTTTTCTACAGCGGAACGCCTCTTGCCTGTCAACCCAGCCCGCGAAGAATTAGCCGGAACAAGTAGCGGAACCGTTCATCCTAGAGCAGCCTATTAGATCGTTATGCTTTCGCACTGTATCTTCTATATAAACCATTCGGGGATATACTAATTAATTGTTGAAGCTTATTTCTGCTTCATTTTGATATCAATGTAAACACCAGCTGGCATTTCAATCCTTGATAAAGACTCTGTTGTCTTCTGTGTTGGATTGATGATATCGATAAGTCTCTTATGAGTTCTCTGCTCGAACTGCTCTCTTGAATCCTTGTACTTGTGAACAGCTCTAAGAATAGTAACAACTTCCTTCTTTGTTGGAAGAGGTACCGGACCACTCACCTGTGCTCCTGTCTTCTTAGCAGTTTCGATGATTTTCTTAGCTGACTGATCAATCAACTGATGATCGTAAGCCTTCAGAGTAATTCTGATTACCTGATTTGCCATAAAAAAAGTCGCCTCCTTCGCACTTTATTGTTTAAGTACGACAAGCGGTGACTGTACACACTCCCACGCGTATCATATAGTCTCATTCATAATTCGACCCACGCGCGTCATTTCTGCGGATTGCAGATGATTTTGGTACAGTGACTTGTCGCCAGTTTCTTCGCCGGAGATATTCTCCAGCATTGACATTCGCTCCACGGAAAACCTGCTTTATTAAAGCAGCAACCTCACGCTTCACAGCTATCAATGTCACAGCAAGTATTAATATACACTACTCTCTATATAAAATCAACAGAAAAAATTGTATTTTTTTCAGTACAATGCAGAACAAATTTGACCGGAACATAAGTCCCGGTCAAAACAGTATTTTAATAAAATCCAAATCCAAGATACATAGAATTAATCTTCCACTTACCATCTTCATATTTATAATATATGTAAGCTGAATTATTGTTATTATTCTTGTCGTTAGCTTTATCACTTCCTGAGTACTGTATCTTGTATGTATATCCTAATTTAATTGAAACTTTAATCACCGGGCATCCATCATCTGAATCCACTCTGAAAGATGTATCCGCGATAGAAGCTGTGAATTTGGAAATCTTCAAATTGGATACAGTTTTGTATTTGTCATTGTAGCTGTCGTAAATATTCTTATAAGCTGACTCTATGTTCTTCTTTTCTTCTTTACACACCCTGTCGGCTATAGCTGAATAATCTTTCTTTGCCTGTACAGCATTAATTATTGCATCCACATCCGTTCTTGCCTGTGTCTTAAGTTCTTCAAGCTTCGAATTAACATATTTTGCATTGTATGTTCCAACAGTAAATGTATCTTCATCATGTGCTGCATAAAGCTGTGTTGTGTAGTCCTCTATAAATTCTCCAGTTACCTTAATATTATTCTTTCCATTGAACAGATATGGTATAACATATTCATCAGAAGAGCCGTTTCCATTCTTAGATGCATCCGACTTATATCCATCGCCAACAATAACATCATTAATATATAACGTAAGTCCCTTTGGAACCTTTATTGTAACATCCTTTACTACAAGATTCTCAGCGCTGACTTTATACTTCTTAAAGAAAAGCATATAGTGCTTATTGGCTACTGTTAGATACACATCATTATACTGCATTCCCGAATCTGTTATATATCCGACCTTAACAGCCTTGTTACCAGGCATCTTGCTATATGTTGAGACAATGTCATCTGCTGCCATCTTTTCAACTTTCTCACCAGTCGCATCTGCATGAACATTAATAAATGCTTCCTTAGTAAGGAACTCCCCATCTGGAAGATTAATAAGACTATACGCATCATTCCATTCGCACTCTGCAACCGCCTTAACATACTGCTTGGCAGTTTTCTTATAATCTGTCACATTGTTTCCCACACATACAAATATAATTATGGCAGCTATCACAGCAACTCCCGCAGCTACAATTGCAATTATACCCTTAGGGAATCTGGCAGGCTTATTATTGGCAGGCTGCTGACCGGAATTCTGACCTGTAAACTGTGTAGGCTGTACAGGCTGTTGACCAAAAGCCTGCTGTGGCTGAACTGGAACACTTTGCTGTACTGGTGTTACTTCCGGCTCTGCTGTCAAACTCTCCTGTACTGGTGTTTCCTCCGGCTCTGCTGGCACATTCTCCTGTACCGGTGTTACCTCTGGCTCTTCTTCCACACTTTCCTGCACCGGTGTCTCCTGAGGCACATCTATCACTAGACGTGTTCCACAGTTTCCACAGAATAGTGCATCATCCTCATTCTTTGTTCCGCAATTTGGACAAAACATAATTTTTCCTCCCTCATATGATTAATATAGTAAATCATATATCATCATACCATGAATATATGATTTGCTCAACCAAATAATCTGTTCTGATGTCACTTGTTTTGTTAATATTTACTACTGTTTCTGTTTCTCTATTTTTTCTGCGAGATCATTAAGATATTCCCATCGCTCCATCTTTTCTTCAAGCTGCCTTTCCACATCTTCCTTTTCCTTAGTAAGTTCTGCAAGCTTAGAATAAGAAGTTGCATTCTTTGCAATCTCGTCATCAAGTTCTGAAACCCTATTTTCAAGCTCCTCTATATCATCATCTATAGTCTCATATTCCTTCTGTTCCATATATGTGAACTTAATCTTATCCTCATGGCTGTTATATGCTTTCTTCACCTGACCTGCTGCCTTTGATTTGGGCGCATCAGATGTTCCATTTGATTCCACATTATATATAGAAGAAACACATTTATCCCTGTAGTCCGTATAACCGCCTTCGTACTGTGTAAGGTGGCCTCCTGCCTCAAATGCAAATATCCTGTCAACGACTCTGTCAAGGAAATATCTGTCATGTGAAACTGTGATTACAATACCTGCAAATCCATCAAGATACTCCTCAAGTATCTCAAGAGTTTCAATATCAAGGTCGTTGGTAGGCTCATCGAGAATAAGCACATTTGGCGCACTCATAAGAACACTTAACAGATAAAGTCTCCTTTTCTCACCACCTGACAGCTTGCTTATCGGTGTCCACTGCTGCTTCGGTGTAAATAAAAACTTCTCACACATCTGTGACGCTGTTGCCTTTCCATCTGCCGTCGTAACATATTCACCTATGCTCCTTACGAACTCTAGCACAGTAAGGCTGTCATCAAGTGGTTCGTTCTCCTGCATGAAATATCCAATTCTTACAGTCTCTCCAACCTCAACACTACCGCTGTCCGGTTCAAGCTGTCCTGCTATAATCTTCATAAGCGTAGACTTGCCGCATCCGTTATCACCGACAATACCGATTCTGTCATCTCTTAGAAAAATGTAGCTAAAATCATCTATTATTGTCCTCTCGCCAAAGCTTTTACAAATGTTGTGGAGTTCAACAGTCTTTCTTCCAAGCCTGCTGCTGACTGAATTCATATCCATAAGCTGCTTGTCAAATCTTGCTCTCGCCTGCTTTGAAGCCTCCTTCATATCCTCGAATCTGTCAATTCGTGCCTGCTGCTTGGTAGATCGAGCCTGGCATCCTCTTCTTATCCACGCGAGTTCCTTCCTTAATATATTCTGTCTCTTAGCCTCAGTTGCCCTCTCCATCTCCTCACGCTGGGTCTTCAGTTCAAGAAAGCCTGAATAATTCGTATCGTAGCTATAAAGGGAAGCTTTATCAAGCTCTACAATCCTGTTAGTTACATTATCAAGGAAATACCTGTCATGAGTAACCATGATAAGTTCTCCCTTGAAATTCTTAATAAACTGTTCCAGCCAGAGTACCATGTCATTATCAAGATGGTTCGTAGGTTCATCAAGAATAAGAAGTCTTGCCGGCTCAACTAAAGTTCTCGCAAGTGCCGCTCTCTTTTTCTGACCACCTGATAAAATATTCATCATTGCAGCGTGATTTGTTATTCCAAGCTTGTTAAGAATCTCTTTTGCTTTTGGCTGGCTGTCCGCATGCTTTCCACGCATAACATATTCCAGTACATTTTCATTCTCATAATACAGAGGTGTCTGTGCAAGATACGCAAGCTCAATCCCCTTGCCCTTGACAACCTGTCCCTCATCCGGTTCTTCAACACCTGCAATAATCTTTAAAAGTGTAGACTTACCAGTTCCATTCACACCTATAAGTCCAATCTTATCGCCACTGTTAATTCCCAGACTTATATTATTAAAAAGTTCCTTTTCTCCGTAGGTCTTGCTGACCTTTTCAACATTTAATATATTCACAATTATCTCCGTTATATAAATTATTTGTCGTCATCTGAAAGATTATAGAAATTCTTAAGCTTCTGTGCAAGCTCCGGGTCTTTCTTCTTCAGATGTTCATAATGCTTCTTCTTCTGCTCCATCATATGCTCATATGCATACGGATTGTGAAGCTTCATTCTGTCAAGTATCTGTTTTCTGTGTTCCTTAAGCATCTGGATTGCATCAGGATTAATCTGTGCCAGCTTCTTCTCAACAACAACGCGGCGCTCATCGATTCTTTTCTCAATATCATCAATATCAAGATTAGGATATTTCTTATCATCAAACAAATGCATCTCAAGTCGCTCAAGCAGTTCATTCTCATCAAAGAGTCCTATTCTTCCCCATGCAGCATGCTTTTCAGCATCAACAATAACATTCTTCTCATCTTTCTTGACGCTGCCAATCTCATCAGCCATCTCTGCTGCCATCTTCTCAAGCCATTCATCTGCATCTTCGCCAAAAGCCCACTCAATCTCAGCAAGTCTTTCATTGTCCTCATGTACCTCGCCAGAAACAGCCTGCTCTTCTTCCTCCTCGACAGGATAAGGTCTGTCAAGACCTGCATCTCTTAGGGCAAGCGGAATAGTTCTTCTTACAACACCTTTTTCAACAAACTCGCCTGCACCAAGCTCTCTTAACTGGTCATTAAGCGTGTGTTCATGCTCTGTAATATAGAATCTGATACCTTTCTTTTCAAGCACCTTATATAAAGTCATAAGCCTGTCAACTGCCGTCACATCAATAGATCCAACGCCTCCGGCATCTACAATTACCCATTTAGTATTATCATCAAGATTCTTTTCTATATCATCTATAAATGTATTAATATTTGCAAAGAAAAGTGCTCCGTTAAATCTGTATATAACCACACCTTTTATCTTCTTTACATTGCGGTATCTGTTAAGACTATAGAATCCCTCCTGTCCCGGTATCACCCCGAGAAATGCTCTCGGCGGTTCAACAGCTTTTACAATAACTGCAATGAATGAAAGTATTACACCGATTACAACTCCGTATATCGTTCCAAATAACAGAACACCTAAGAAAGCACCTACAAATATTGCAAACTCCGTATGGTCTGTTTTCCATAATTTAACTGCAAGCCCGAATTCAGTAATTCCAATCAGTGCCGCAACAACAATTCCTGTAAGTATTGGTACAGGAAGATACTCAAGCACCGGCGTACCAAAAAGCACTATAAAAAGCATTGTCAGAGAAGCTGTTATCAGTAATTCAGATATATCATATTATAAAGATAAAGAAAAATTAAGAATAGGTACATCGGTTCACTCTGCAGAGGACGCAATATATGCCATGAAACATGGTGCGGCATATGTAACAGAATATGCCAGAATTTCTCTGTTGTTGCTTACCTTATAGCCATATTTGTTGGCATAATTATTAGTTGCCAGCAATGTCTGCGCCATGACAACACCTGCCACTGAAAGTCCAAGAAGTATTATCTCTGACGGATTCTTAAGCACAACTGACATATCAGGAAGCGAGAATCCCGGCAGTCCCTTATCAACATGTGGAAGAAGCTTAACACCAAATCTGTCAATATGAAAAATTGCAGTTGCAAGTGCACCAAGTACCATAAGAAGCACTGACATTGGAAATTTTGGAATGAACTTCTTCGCAATAAGAATAATCCCAACTGTTCCGACTCCAAGCACTGCCGAGAGCAGATTAAATGAACCAAACTCGCCAGCTATATGCATAACAAGCTGTATCGCTTCGCCAGTCCCAGCATTACCGCCAAAAAGCTTTGCTGCCTGCATAAGAATTATTGTAACGCCAATACCGCTTATAAATCCACCCATTACAGGTGTAGATATATAATTGACAATACGCCCTGCTTTAATAAAGAAGAAGAGCAACAGCCACAATGCTGCAACCAAAGTTATCGCCGGAACTACTGCCTTTGCCTCCTCAGAGCCTGACACTATCCCAAGCGTTGCAAGTGTTCCACCGACAAGTGCCGCCGGAGTTGCATCCACTCCGAACACAAACTGTGGCGAAGATGTCACAAGTCCATATATAAGCACTGGCAGAATAGAGCAGTACAGACCATACACCGCTGGCAGTCCCGCAATCTGTGCATATCCCATTGATATAGGAATTGACACAAGAGCAACAATTATTCCTGATACAATATCTTTCCGTATATTCTTTAAACTAACATTTTTCAATATGCATCGCCCCTTAATTAGATTTCGATAGAAATATATTAACATAAAACATGCCTGTTCAAAACATTTTTGCACGATTGCAGTTATTAATATTTTCGTATATAATTATTTAATAACAAATGCGGTACCAAACTGCAACACATTTTTATATAGAAAAGGATACTTAATTATGTTTATAGCTGACAACTGGAAAGATTATGAAGTAATAGATACCTCTAAGGGCGAAAAACTTGAACGCTGGGGTAAGTATATTCTTGTACGCCCGGATCCACAGGTAATATGGGACACTCCTAAGAAAGAGCGTGGCTGGAAGAATATGAACGGTCATTACCACAGAAGCTCTAAGGGTGGAGGGGAATGGGAGTTCTTCGACCTTCCACAGCAGTGGCAGATTCACTACAACAGTCCTTCATTTGAACAGGAACTGACATTCAACTTAAAGCCATTCAGCTTCAAGCACACAGGAATATTCCCTGAGCAGGCTGCTAACTGGGACTGGTTTGGAAAGATAATCTCTGATGCCAGGAAAAAGCGTGGCAGCGAACCTGTAAAGGTTCTTAACCTGTTTGCTTATACTGGTGGAGCAACACTTGCATGTGCAGCCGCAGGTGCTAATGTTACGCATGTAGATGCTTCTAAGGGTATAGTCGCATGGGCTAAAGAAAATGCACAGTCTTCAGGACTTATTGACAAGCCTATCCGCTGGATAGTTGATGACTGTGTAAAGTTTGTAGAAAGAGAGATAAGAAGAGGCAACCATTACGACGCAATCATCATGGATCCACCTTCATATGGACGTGGTCCTAAAGGAGAAATCTGGAAAATAGAAGAAGCCATACACCCGCTTGTTAAGCTTTGTGCACAGCTTCTTTCTGATGAACCATTATTTTTCCTTATTAATTCATACACTACAGGTCTTCAGCCAGCCGTTCTTACTTATATGTTAAGCACAGAGCTTAAGAGCTTTGGCGGACACTGTGATTCACAGGAAGTAGGTCTTCCTGTTTCAAGTAACGGACTTGTACTTCCATGTGGTGCTTCTGGCCGCTGGATGAAATAATTAATACACAACACCATCGAGTGACGGCGATTCTTCGCCGTCATTCACAATTCTGATAACAAGATGATTTGGCAGACATGTGATTGGCATTAAAGGCTCAGATATATAGCCCATGTTCACACACAGCTTATCCGGACAGCTTGCATCAGCAATCCTAATCTTTCCATTCTCGACAAGAATATCATTATACTCTCCATCCCCGTATTCAATCCTGAACGTGTACGGATTCTTAACATCATCTAACGAAACAGTTCTTAACAATTCGTTATCTCTGTATATATAAGCAGTCTTTCTACCGTCATTCTTTCCTGATTTCATATATATAATAGAAGCCACACTTGCCCCGACAAGCAGGACAATCACAGCCACCACTGCAATAACTCTTTTTTTCACAATCTCCTCCATCTGCTACATAGTATATTTTTTAGGAATATATTTGTCTGCAAAGAAGCACACAAGGCCCGTAAACAGACCTGTTATAACACCGCTTATCACAAGGAACGGCATGTACGCAAATATACCTGACAATCTGAGTATGAAAAATGCAGCAAGAATCTGACCTGCATTGTGCGACACCGCGCCAAGTATACCTGTAAGGAATATATACTGTCCCCTAAGCAATTTATTAACAGCTGCCATCACAATAAGACATAAGAATCCACCACTTACACTATATATAAATGATACTGCCTGCCCTGTAAATATTGTAGCAAGTATAATTCTCATAGCTAACACAATCGCTGCATCACTGAATTTATATCTTTTTAACACAAAAAGTGTGACTATATTGGCAAGTCCTAATTTAACTCCCGGTATTGGAACAAGCGTAGGTATTGCTGATTCCACAACAAATATTGTCAGCGCTATTGTTGTAAGCAATGCCAGTGTTGTAAGTCTCTTAACATCAAAAGTTTTCTTCATATCTGCCTCCGCATAAATATTACCTATGCATTTTAACAGACATTTCATATTAAGACAATAATTCGTTAAATTAATTCAAATTCGTGCAAAATCAGTTTGACAGTTTGCAAAAATATAGTATAATCATTTGGCTTTATAAATATACGAAAGTGAGGAAATCCTATGGTAAAAGACATGACAAATGGTTCGCCTTCCAGGCATATTCTTGGATTCGCAGTTCCAATGCTGTTCGGAATGCTGTTTCAGCAGTTCTACAACCTTGTTGACACAATAATCGTTGGTAAAACTCTCGGTGTTGAAGCTCTTGCCGGAGTTGGAGCAACAGGTTCTATCAACTTCATGATAATCGGTTTCTGTATGGGAGTCTGTAACGGATTCGTGATTCCGGTTGCCCAATGCTTTGGTGCAAAGAAGCCTGCTGACCTTAGAAAATATGTATTTAACGGATATATCTGCAGTATTGTGTTTGCCATAGTGCTTACGCTTGCATCCGTAATATTCTGCCGCAGAATACTTATTATCATGAATACACCGGCAGATATTATTGACCATGCCTACAATTACATAGTAGTTATATTCATAGGAATCCCAACTGTATTCCTGTACAACATGGTGTCCGGTGTTATCCGTTCGCTTGGCGATAGTAAGACACCTGTAGTTTTCCTTGTGCTTTCTTCAATAATAAATGTAGTACTTGATTTCTTTCTTATTCTTGTATGTAAGATGGGGGTTGCCGGAGCTGGCTGGGCAACTGTAACATCACAGTTAATTTCGGGACTTACCTGCCTTATATATATGTATAAGAAATATGACATCTTAAAAGGTGACAAATCAGAAAGGGTACTTGATAGAAGATTTATCACTAACCTGTGTATGAACGGTGTTCCTATGGGACTCCAGTATTCAATAACAGCCATCGGAAGTACAATCCTTCAGGCTGCTGTCAATACACTTGGTTCAACATATGTAGCCGCAATGACTGCCGGTTCTAAGATGTTCAACTTTACCTGTTGTCCATTTGATGCACTCGGCTCAACCAT
>OGLO01000455.1_pt1 | contig 10727 bp, 7 predicted proteins | sample 1572891 | NCBI WGS metagenome assembly OGLO01 (sample SAMEA2581999, study PRJEB24529) | metagenome | biome: Human gut stool | place: China | collected 2011
TGACAGATTGAATGTAGCAATTTTCCTTGCTCACCGCCGGCGCCAGTACCGTAAAGGTCTTTCCACCGGGCAGGTGCATCTTCATTTCCGGATATAGGGGGGTACCGATTTCATATTTTCCACCAACCGGGTCTACCGGATAAAAGCCCATCGCACTGAACACATACCAGGCGGACATCTGTCCGCAATCCTCGTTGCCGCACAAACCGGCAGGAGTGTTCAGGTAGAGTTCACGCATCACCCGGGCTGCATATTTCTGGGTTTTCCAAGGTTGATCCACAGCATTGAACAGATAGATGACGTGATGGCTAGGCTCATTTCCATGCGCATACTGGCCAATCATCCCGGTGCTGAAAATAGGCAACTCATCATCTGCAGAAGGATTGTAAGTAAACATACTGTCCAGCTTCTGGGCAAACCGTTCCTTACCTCCGGTCAAAACTATCAAACCGTCAATATCCTGCTGCACAGACCAGAAGTATTGCCAGCCGTTGCTCTCGCAGATGTGCGGAGTATAGTCGTCCGGCGAGAAGTTCCGGATAAACTCTCCCTTGTCATCACGGGGCTGCATGAAAGAACTTACCGGATTGTAGACATTCTGGTAATTACGGGAACGCTTATAAAACTCGTCCGCAACCTCCTTATCGCCCAGCTTCTCTGCCATACGGGCTATACAATAGTCATCATATGCATATTCCAGTGTTTTAGAAAGTGACCAGTTTTCCGAATTATACTGATCTGTCACATTATAAGGAACATAGCCATATTTCTTATATAACCCAATGCCACGATAGGAATCGATATTGGCAGTAGCTACACAAGCCTCCAAGGCCTTTTTCGCATCGAAGTCCCCAATACCTTTCAGATAGGCATCTACAATAACCGGCACAGAGTGGTAACCTATCATCATATCTGTCTCGCCCCCCTGAAAATTCCATACGGGAAGGCGGCCGTTCTGTTCGAAGAAGGCGAGGAAGGACTTCACCATATCATTCACCCGTTCCGGCTCAATAAAAGTATAGAGAGGATGAGCCGCACGGTAAGTGTCCCACAAAGAGAAAGTACTGTAATTTGTCCAGCCCTCTACCCGGTGCACTTGCTTGTCGGGACCGTAATAGGCGCCGTCCACATCACTGTAAATGGTAGGAGCAATCATCGAATGATATAAAGCTGTATAGAACTTGACTTTCTCATCGCGGTCATCGCATTTTATTTCTATCCGGGACAATTGTTCGTTCCAATCATCCTGCACAGCAGCCAGGTATTTGTCGAAATCATCATCAGGTACTTCTGCTGCTAGATTACGTGCCGCCCCTTCCATACTTACACCGGAGATGGCAGTACTGACAAGAATCTGTTCTCCTTCCTTAGTCTGAAAGTCGAATCGTGCAATAACAGATGTCCCTATCAGCTTGCCTTCTTTCTCTATGGCAGCTGTATCGAGCTGCATCGCAGCAAACGGTTTGGAGAAACGTGTACGGAAGTAGAGGCGCTGGTCGCGTGCCCAACCGTCAGAGTAACGGTAACCTTGCACCGTTACCGAATCGACGGCTTCTATGTGAGAATCATTGGTAAAATCCCAATTCATGGCTTTCCGCAAATTCAGGAAAACGGCAGCATCGGCTTTTGGGAAAGTATACCGCTGAATGCCACAACGCTCGGTGGCCGTCAACTCTACATTTATATTATAATCTTTCAGACGCACCTGATAATATCCAGCGCTTGCCGATTCTTCCGAATGAGAGAACAAAGAGTGAATGCCGAGCGGAGCTTCCGCCTCCTTATAAGGCAATGTCACCGGCATAAAAGAGATGTCATACAAGTCACCAGCGCCGGTTCCGGAGAGATGGGTATGGCTGAAGCCTGCAATGGTACTGTCCGGATAAAAATATCCGGAAATACGGTCCCAGCCCGGCAGTCCGTTGTCAGGACTGAGCTGCACCATGCCAAACGGCGCCTGGGCACCCGGATAGGTGTTTCCAGTAAAATCTGTACCGATAAAGGGATTCACAAACTCTGTATAAGACACACTCTTCACATCCGACACCTGCGAGGTGCATGCCAGAAAGGATGAAAAGACCACAAACAAACAACAAGATTTTATCAAATTCATAACATTATAGGGTTAACGTGTATAGTATAACAACCTAACCGGATAAAACACTTACACATCTTGTCACTTTTCTACAGAATTCATGCAAACAAAAGTAATACAAAATTCCGATTAATCTTCTTTTTTATTTTGTAAAAATATACTTTACACTATCTTTGTCACAAAAAGTCACAATGAATTACACGACCTATCTTTTCGACTTTGATTATACGCTTGCTGATTCTTCCCGCGGAATCGTCACTTGTTTCCGCAACGTACTGACCCGTCACGGATATACAGAGGTGACGGATGACGACATCAAACGTACTATCGGCAAGACTCTGGAAGACTCTTTTTCCATCCTCACCGGCGTGACAGATGCCGGACAACTGGCAGGATTCAAGGCAGAATACCGAAAAGAGGCCGATACGCATATGACTGTCAACACGGTGCTTTTTCTGGAAACCAAGTCCGTACTGACTGCACTGAAGGACTCCGGCGCTCGCATCGGAATCATCTCGACCAAATATCGATTCCGCATCAAGGAACTCCTCGACCAGCATTTTCCTGAAGATTTTATGGACATCATCGTGGGTGGTGAAGACGTGAAAGCCGCCAAGCCATCTCCCGAAGGGCTACTCCTTGCCATTAAGCGGCTACATGTCAGCAAAGCCGAGACCCTCTATATAGGCGACAGCACGGTAGATGCGGAAACAGCCCAAGCAGCCGGAGTAGACTTTGCCGGAGTCACCCACGGAGTAACCACTGCCAAAGAATTGGAGAAGTACCCACACCGGAAAATAATGAACACTTTAGAAGAACTGCTGGCAGTTCAGGAGGAGCATCCTTCCATATTCAAGATTGAAAATCCCATCCGGCCGGAAAACATGCATGCCACTTCTCTCCGGAAACAGAAAAGGATAAGTGTCTGGCAAATCCTCCTTCTAGTGACACTCTTCTGGTTGGCTATTGAAGAGCTGGACATGACCGACGACAGCAACTTCTTCCCGGTTGTCTTCATACTGACATTGTGGGGCATCCTCCAAAAAAGAAGGATACTACCCAACAAAGCAAGAACTTTCATCGACTCATGGTGGCACCCCTGCGCAGTACGCTTACGCGCATTTCACATCAAGCTGATACAAGGGAGAAAAACTCCTCCCGCTGGCAACGAAACCTGCACCTGCCTGAATTGCGGCACCACCTATACCGGCAACTACTGTAACCGTTGCGGACAAAGCCGTAACACTCCACGCTATCGGTTGAGTAACGCGCTTAAAAACATTGCCGGAGGCTTCTTCAATATAGATAATGGCTTTGGACGTACCCTTCTGGAACTCCTCTACCGTCCGGGGTACATGATTAGAGACTTCATCGGTGGTAAGCGTGTAGAGTATTTTCGCCCGTTCCAGACACTCTTCATTCTTGCAGCCCTTTATATCATGGCTGTGCAACTGGTAGACCCGGAAGCCCTAAGCAAAAAAGAAAAGACGGAAAAGACAGAGCAGACAGACAAAGAAGAAATCATTGCCGCTAAAGAGAAGCTTACCAAAAAGATGGAGAAAACCTATAGCAAAGAGGAAAAGCGAGCCCTCGCCATCACTATAAAAAGCCTGGAGAAAAGCTTGAACAAACTGGAAGAGAAGAACGACTCCACTTCTGCCACACAGGTGTCCGAACAGAACAGCGATGATGGCGACCTCATCGATGAATTTGTAAACGACACCTCGGAAGTGGGAGACAGACTGGAAAAAGTCTTACAGAACTCTCCTTTCCTAATGAAAGTATGGAATCTGATGAAGAGCTGGGGACACGGAAACAAGGCATTCCGCATCATTGCCACACTGCCTTTGTTTGCACTTGCCACCCAACTTGCCTTCCGACGCCGGAAATATAAGTTAAACTACAATACCACGGAGCATGTGTTCATACAAGCCTACATAGCTTGCCAGATACTCCTGCTGAGCATCATCGTGCTGCCTTTCAACGGGTACGCAAAGGTAGACGATTTGTATGAGCTGCCTTTATGGCTTATTTTCGTCCTATTCTGTTGGAATTACAAACAATTGTACCGCTGCACCTGGTGGAGAAGCTTTTGGCGCACTATCCTCATGCTGACTTACAGTCTTGTGCTACTCGTCATATTCGCGTGTCTTGTAATGGCGCTGATGCTGGCCGGTATCTATGTTCTGAAATTCATTTTGTAACAGAAACCATCCCTACACAGACTGTTTTTCTTTGATGAAACAGTTTTTCTCCAATAGGCTAAAAGTACAATCTGCATTAAAAGAACAAAAAAGCAGAAGAACATTTGTCCATTTAGAATAAAAAGAGTACTTTTGTGCCCGATTATTCCGCACCGGGTTTAATTAAGTGTATTCTAAGTGATTAGAGGCCACCCGACGGAGCTAACTTATACATTATATATAAGAAATGTACGCAATTGTAGAAATCAACGGCCAGCAATTCAAAGCAGAAGCTGGCAAGAAACTGTTTGTACACCACATGCAAAACGCTGAAGCCGGTGCAACAGTAGAATTCGAGAAAGTTCTTTTGGTAGACAAAGACGGCAACATCACTGTAGGTGCTCCTACTGTAGAAGGCGCAAAGGTAGTTTGCGAAGTTGTTTCCGGTTTGGTAAAAGGCGACAAGGTTCTTGTTTTCCACAAGAAAAGAAGAAAAGGCTATCGCAAACTGAACGGTCACCGTCAGCAATTCACAGAGTTAACAATTAAGGAAGTAGTAGCTTAATCAAATTAAAACAGTAAGAAGAAATGGCACATAAAAAAGGTGTCGGTAGTTCTAAGAACGGCCGCGAATCACAGAGCAAGAGATTAGGCGTTAAGATATTTGGTGGCGAAGCTTGCAAAGCAGGTAACATCATCGTTCGTCAAAGAGGTACTGAATTCCACCCGGGTGACAACATCGGTATGGGTAAAGACCACACTCTTTTCGCCTTGGTAGACGGAACTGTACAATTCAAAGTAGGTAGAGAAGACAGAAGATTCGTTTCTGTTATTCCCGCCGAAAATGCAGAAGCATAAGTTTCCGGACAAAAAATAAAGCGAAGGGATGCAATCAGACAGATTGCATCCCTTTCTTTTTAAGCGCAAAAATAAGCAAGTTTCTTTTTTGTAATACTTTTGATTTGCACTATCTTTGCCCTCACAAATCCGGAATATCATAAAAACAAGTATAAGATATGCTTACCATTAAACAAATTACAGACAATACCGACGCGGTAATCCGCGGACTGGAGAAAAAGCACTTCAAAAACGCCAAAGAAACCATTGAGCAAGTGCTGGAAACCAACAACAAACGACGCAATACCCAAACAATCTTAGATAAGAACCTGTCGGAAGTCAATTCCCTGTCCAAATCTATCGGAATGCTGATGAAAGAGGGCAAGAAAGACGAGGCAGAGACTGCCAAAAACCGTGTAGCCGAATTGAAAGAAGCCAACAAGGCATTGCAGGAAGAAATGGACCAAGCTGCAACCGACCTGCAGAACCTGCTCTATACAATTCCCAATGTTCCTTACGACAGCGTACCCGAAGGTGTAGGCGCCGACGACAATGTGGTTGAAAAAATGGGCGGCATGGAAACCGAACTTCCCAAAGATGCGCTTCCACACTGGGAACTGGCCAAGAAATACGATCTGATAGACTTTGACCTGGGTGTTAAAATCACGGGTGCGGGCTTTCCTGTATATAAAGGAAAAGGCGCACAGCTCCAACGTGCGCTCATCAACTTCTTCCTGGACGAGGCACGCAAATCGGGCTATACGGAAATAATGCCGCCGACAGTGGTCAATGCCGCTTCCGGTTACGGAACAGGCCAGTTGCCCGACAAAGAGGGTCAGATGTATCATTGCGAAGTGGACGATTTGTATCTGATTCCGACCGCCGAAGTTCCCGTAACGAATATCTATCGCGATGTAATCCTCGACGAGAAGCAGCTTCCTATCAAAAACTGCGCTTATACGCAATGTTTCCGTCGCGAAGCAGGCTCATACGGTAAAGACGTGCGCGGTTTGAACCGTCTGCACGAATTCTCCAAAGTAGAATTGGTGCGCATCGACAAGCCGGAACATTCCAAAGAGTCTCACCAAGAGATGTTGGACCATGTGGAAGGATTGCTCCAGAAACTGGAACTGCCTTATCGCATCCTGCGTCTGTGTGGTGGCGACATGAGTTTTACAGCTGCCCTTTGCTTCGACTTCGAGGTGTACTCCGAAGCACAGAAACGCTGGCTGGAAGTAAGTTCGGTATCCAACTTCGACACTTATCAGGCCAACCGCCTGAAATGCCGCTACCGTACAGCGGAAAAGAAAACAGAGCTTTGCCACACACTGAACGGTTCTGCACTGGCATTGCCGCGTATCGTAGCAGCGCTATTGGAAAACAACCAGACACCGGAAGGTATCCGCATTCCGAAAGCACTGGTTCCGTATACAGGATTTGAGATGATTGACTAAGGAAACATCATTTCCTCATTCAAAATAATAAAAGGTGCGTCAGAATATAAAATTCCTATTATTCTGACGCACCTTTCATACAGAGCAGAAGGCTGAAAGCCTTATATCTTACAGGAATGTGTGTCAAAACTAAAATCCCCATAATTGCCCCCTCACTCCTCAAGTCCCTCTTCCTTTAAAAGGTCATTCTCTATCCTCAAAACCCTTTCATCCCTTCCCTCTGACTCTTTTTTCCCCTGCACATTCTTTGTTATTAACAAATAACCCGTATCTTTGCATAATCTATCATTCTGAAAGAAATCGCGTAATTACACCAACAAAATTATAAGATAATGAATAAAATCATTAGCAAAGAACATTTCTCTGAAAAGGTCTTCAAATTAGTAATTGAAGCACCGTTAATTGCTAAATCGCGCAAGGCAGGACACTTTGTAATAGTACGTGTAGGCGAAAAAGGCGAGCGCATGCCGCTGACCATTGCCGCTGCCGACCCTGTAAAGGGAACTATCACTTTGGTTGTACAGGAAGTAGGTCTCTCATCTACCCGCTTGTGTGAGCTGAATGAAGGTGATTATATAACCGATGTTGTCGGTCCGCTGGGACAAGCCACCCATATCGAGAACTTCGGAACTGTTGTTTGCGCCGGTGGCGGTGTGGGTGTAGCCCCGATGCTTCCCATCGTGCAGGCATTGAAAGCTGCCGGTAACCGTGTGATTACAGTGCTGGCAGGACGCACCAAAGAGCTGATTATCCTTGAAAAAGAGATGCGCGAAAGCTCCGACGAGGTCATTATCATGACGGACGACGGTTCATACGGCCGTAAAGGTTTGGTTACGGAAGGTGTGGAAGATGTTATCAAACGCGAGAAAGTAGACAAATGCTTCTGTATCGGCCCGGCCATTATGATGAAATTCGTTTGTTTGCTGACGAAGAAATACGAAATACCCACCGATGTATCCTTGAATACCATCATGGTAGACGGAACCGGAATGTGCGGCGCCTGCCGTATCACCATCGGCGGTAAAACCAAATTTGTATGCGTAGACGGCCCGGAATTCGACGGTCATCAAGTAGATTTCGACGAAATGCTGAAACGCATGGGTGCATTCAAAAATATCGAACGCGAAGAAATGCATAAATTGGAAGAACCGCAAACTTGTCAGGCAACCGGCGAGAACACTCAGGCAGAAGATGAAAAAAGCCGCAATGCCGCCTGGCGCCAAGAGTTGCGCAAATCCATGAAAGCCAAAGAGCGTACTGCCATTCCCCGCGTGGAAATGAACGAGTTGGATGCGGAATACCGTTCACACAGCCGCAAGGAAGAAGTGAACCGGGGATTGACCGAAGAACAGGCCCTGACAGAAGCCAAGCGTTGTTTGGACTGCGCCAATCCGGGGTGCATGGAGGGTTGCCCCGTAGGTATAGACATACCCCGTTTCATCAAGAATATAGAACGCGGCGAGTTTCTGGAAGCAGCCAAAACATTGAAAGAAACCAGCGCGTTGCCCGCTGTTTGCGGTCGTGTGTGTCCGCAGGAAAAACAGTGCGAATCCAAGGGAATCCATTTGAAGATTGACGAAAAGCCGGTTGCCATCGGTTATCTGGAACGCTTCGCCGCAGATTACGAGCGGGAAAGCGGACAAATCTCCGTACCGGAAATCAAAGAAAAGAACGGCATTAAGATTGCTGTAATCGGTTCGGGACCCGCCGGTCTGTCTTTCGCCGGAGATATGGCGAAATATGGTTACGATGTTACCGTATTCGAGGCACTGCACGAAATCGGCGGCGTATTGAAATACGGTATCCCCGAGTTCCGTCTGCCCAACAAGATTGTGGATGTAGAAATCGAGAACCTTGCCCAAATGGGTGTGAAGTTTATCAAGGACTGCATCATTGGCAAGACATTAAGCGTAGAACAACTGGAAGAAGAAGGGTTCAAAGGCATATTCGTCGCTTCCGGTGCCGGACTGCCGAACTTCATGAACATCCCCGGTGAAAACTCCATCAATATTCTATCGTCCAACGAATACCTGACGCGCGTCAACCTGATGGACGCCGCCAGCGAGGATTCCGATACGCCTGTGCCTTTCGGTAAATGCGTAGCCGTTATCGGTGGCGGTAACACGGCTATGGACTCCGTCCGCACAGCCCGCCGCCTGGGCGCCGAACGCGCTATGATTATCTACCGCCGTTCGGAAGAAGAAATGCCCGCACGTATCGAGGAAGTGAAACATGCCAAGGAAGAAGGTGTGGAATTCCTGACACTCCACAACCCGATAGAATACATTGCCGACGAACAAGGAAAAGTAAAACAAGTGGTTCTTCAAAAAATGGAACTGGGTGAACCCGATGCATCCGGACGCCGCAGTCCTGTCCCCATTCCGGGAGCTACCGAAACGATTGACATAGACCTTGCTATTGTCAGCGTGGGTGTATCGCCTAATCCGATTGTTCCGAGTTCTATCAAAGGACTTGAATTGGGGCGCAAAGGTACGATTGCCGTAAACGACAACATGCAGTCGTCCATACCGACCATTTATGCCGGTGGCGACATTGTCCGCGGCGGTGCTACCGTAATCCTTGCTATGGGCGACGGGCGGAAAGCCGCTGCAGCGATGAATGAACAACTGAAGAACTAAAGAAGCTTCACCATAAAAAAAGAAAGCGTATCGCAATGAACGATACGCTTTCTTTTTCTTTCTATCTGATACAGAACTTATTTCACCACCTTGTTTGTCACCGGATCGGGAAAAATCACCGTCGGCTTAAACGTCTTGGCCTCTTCAAAGTCCATCAATGCATACGACATGATAATAACAATGTCATCCGGTTGAACCCTACGGGCTGCCGCGCCGTTCAAACAGATTTTGCCCGAACCGCGCTCGCCTTTAATGATGTAAGTTTCAAAACGTTCACCGTTATTATTGTCGGCAATATAAACCTTCTCGCCGGCAATCATGTTAGCGGCATCCATCAAATCCTCGTCAATCGTGATGCTCCCCATATAATTGAGGTTGGCTTCCGTAACACGGGCGCAATGGATTTTAGACTTCAACACTTCAATCATCATAAGATTGGCTTTTTTATGTTTATTATTCCTTATACTTGATATTGTCAATCAGGCGGACTTCTCCGCAGAACACCGTAATGCAACCCACGGCATACGAAGTATCTTCCCAATCGGCAATCTTCTGCAACGTGTTGCCGTCCACCAGTTCAAAGTATTCCAAACGCAAGCCGGGAGCGGCTGCAATGGCATCTTCCACAAACTTCTGTGTCTCAGCAACCGTATGCGAAGCCGCAAAGGTACGACTTTCAAATAAAGTCTGCGAAATTTTCAAGGCATTTTTGCGTTCCTCGTCAGACAGACGGGCATTGCGGCTACTCAGCGCCAAGCCGTCTTCCTCACGTACGATGGGACAACCTACAATCTCCAACGGATACTTCATCTGACGCACCATTTCACGGATAATGGCCAATTGCTGAAAGTCCTTTTCTCCGAAATAGGCGCGATCCGGCTGCACCGCATCAAACAACTTGCTCACAATCTGGCACACACCGTTAAAGTGTCCCGGACGAAAGGCTCCCTCCATTACCGTATCCAAAGGTGCGTAGCTGAATTGGCGCGTATCCGGTTCCGGATACATCTCCTCCACTGCCGGAGCAAAAACAAACGCAGCCCCACATTCTTCCAGCAAACGACAATCAGCTTCCGGCGTACGGGGATATTTGATTAAATCATTTTGGTCATTAAACTGAGTAGGATTTACAAAAACACTTACTACATCGGCATCATTCTCCGCCACACAACGTTTTACCAATGAAGCATGACCGGCATGCAAGGCCCCCATCGTAGGTACCAGACCGACCTTCTTACCCTGGGCTCTCATAGCCGAAAGTCCGGCCTGCAAGTCCTTGATAGTATGTACTATTTCCATTTTTATTGGTTATATAATAACTTAGTTGTTCGCAAAACGATGCAAAATAAGCTATTATTTACCACATAAAGAAGAAATATCATAAATTAATGCAAAAGTCATTCCATATCCAAAGCTGTATCCGACCCTTTTTATCACTGATATACAAACAGTTAACAATTCATAAGGAATTATAGATGAGCTCGTCTTGCTTTATTGCCCGTTATTTGATATGGATTTG
>OGLO01000463.1_pt1 | contig 10623 bp, 9 predicted proteins | sample 1572891 | NCBI WGS metagenome assembly OGLO01 (sample SAMEA2581999, study PRJEB24529) | metagenome | biome: Human gut stool | place: China | collected 2011
GTTTTACCGGTGTTGTGATGGGAATGTATTCGGTAAACCCGGAGGAAGCTGAAGATTGTAAGGCCCTGTTTATGAATTTATGCTGGAAACAGGGGAAAAACAGAGGTTAAAGCGTAAACCTTAGTGTTTTATCATGAAAAAAACAGGGATTACATGTTACTATAGTATGTAATCCCCGTTTTTTAGATGTATTCGATCGAAATAAAATAAATCTTTTTTAAAATCTGTTATACACTCTCAAACTCATCAACGATCTCCTGTGAAGGTGGTGCAGTCAAAAGACTGACAACAACGATCGCAGCTGCAGAACATAAAAATGCCGGAAGCAGTTCATAAATTCCAAACAGGCCTCCAAGTGGGGCAATCAGATATTTCCATATAAATACCATAACGCCACCGACAATCATTCCGGCAAGTGCACCATTTCGATTGGTACGTTTCCAGAATAATGAAAACAGCATGACAGCACCGAAAGTCGCACCAAATCCTGCCCAGGCGAAAGATACGATGCGGAATACAGAACTGTTTGGGTTTCTGGCAAGGAAAACACCGATAATGGCGATCACAACAACTGTAAGTCTTGCCATAAGCATGGAAGATTTTTTGGAAAGCTTTAATCCCATGCAATCACAGAACAGGTTTTGTGAAACACATGAGGATGCAGCCAAAAGCTGTGAATCCGAAGTTGACATGGTACTTGCAAGGATTCCGGCAAGAATAAGTCCAGCCATGATAACGGATAAAACACCGTGATTACTTAAAAGGACAGCTGTTCTGACAATCAGTGTCTCAGACTGAGCCGAATTCTCAAATAACGCAAGGGCACCGGCTTTGGTCATTGCAGAACCGATAATACCGATAAAAATGGCAACAAACATGGAAATAACAACCCATACGGATGCAATCCTTCTGGAGGTTTTTAATTTGTTCTCATCCTCGATTCCCATAAAACGAAGCAGGATATGCGGCATGCCAAAATATCCGAGTCCCCATGCAAGTGTTGATGCAATGGTAAGACTTTTGTATGGAACGGATGCGCCGGCTGCAGGGTCATAGGAAGAAAAAAGACTTAAATATCCGTTCATGGATTTTGCGTTCGCAATAATGGCATCAAATCCTCCGGCAGTGTGGATACCGAAAATTACAACGATAAAGAGTGCAATTGTCATGATGATACTCTGAATCAGATCCGTCATGCTTGCGGCAAGGAATCCACCAAGAGTGGTGTACAAAACAATGACGATCGCGCTGATAATCATTGCCGGAAGATAGGAAACACCAAACAGTGTAGAAAACAATTTACCACATGCAGCAAAACCGGAAGCGGTATACGGCACAAAGAAAATCACGATCATAATTGCAGAAATTGCCATCAGTGCATGGCTTTTATCACGGTATCTGTTTTCGAAAAAAGCCGGCAGCGTGATGGAATTGTTTGCTTTGTGGGTATAACGGCGCAGGCGTTTTGCAACGATCAGCCAGTTGAGATAGGTACCGATTGCAAGCCCGATCGCAGTCCAGCCGGCCTCAGCACAACCGGAAAGATACGCAACACCGGGCAGTCCCATCAAAAGCCAGCTGCTCATGTCAGATGCTTCCGCACTCATTGCAGTTACAATCGGCCCGAGTTTACGGCCACCCAGATAAAAATCAGAAACATCATTGTTCTTTTTGGAATAGAGTACACCAATGCCAACCATCAGGATCAGATAAATGATCATGACGAGAAGCAGTCCTATTGTCTGTCCTGTCATAACAAAACTCTCCTTTGTCTGTTCATATAAATTTTTGCAAGTATATCATGAATGAAACATTACTGCAATACTGTATCACAATAAAGTTGTAATGTAAAATATTTTTTATTGACATAGCGCGAAAGATATGATATTTTACAGAAAAAAGTATGAAACGGGAATGAGGTTCTCCCACGATTAATTCGAAACCGCTAAATTTAGCTGATGACTTCTGTGTAGACTGCACGGGGGTATCAGCTTTTTTTGTGATTTCGAAAAATAATCAGATAAAGAAAGGATGTTTGTGCAAAAAATTGCACAGCGAAGGATTAAACGGATGGAAAACAAATCACAAACGATTGTTTTATCTCTGAAATATGTATTGCTTGCCATTTTAACCGGTGTACTGGTTGGAATCATTGATACAGTATTTGGCAGAGGACTACTGACAATTTCTGATTTTCGGACAGGCCATTATTTGTATCTGATACCGTTTCTGCCGTTTGCTGGTCTTTTGATCACATGGCTGTATCATCATTTCAGCGAGACAAGCTTAAAGGGGATGACATTAGTATTTGAGACGGGACAGAAAAAAAGAGAGGATATTCCGTTGTTGTTAATTCCTCTGGTCATGTCTGGAACCTGGATCACGCATTTATTCGGAGGAAGTGCCGGCCGCGAAGGCGTCGCCGTGCAGATCGGTGCAGCGTTATCACATGCACTTGGGCGCAGATTTCATCTTCCAAAAGACAGCCGCGTTATGCTGATCACCGGTATGGCGGCGGGGTTCGGTGGTTTGTTTCAGACGCCGCTTACAGCCGTATTTTTTTCCATGGAAGTGATCGTTGCAGGAAAAATACAGTATGAAGCACTGCTGCCGGCACTGATTGCTTCATATATAGCTGCTTATACTTCCCATACACTGGGGCTGGAAAAATTTTATGTGCCGCTTAAGGATACACTTGAGATATCAGATGCTGGTATGGCTGCCCGGCTCATTGTGCTTGGAATCATTTTTGGACTGACCGGACGGCTGTTTTCGTTTCTGCTTGCAAAATCAAAAAAGTTTTTCGGAGAAAAAATCAAAAATCCATATTTCAGGATAGGTGTTATTTCCATCCCGTTAGCACTGATTTTGTTTCTGCTTTACAACGGAAGATACAGCGGACTTGGAACCAATCTGATCTCGGCAGCATTTTCTGGCAGAATGATTTATTCTTATGACTGGATCTTAAAACTGCTGCTGACAATTTTAACTCTTGCAATCGGATATCAGGGTGGGGAGGTTACACCGTTATTTTCCATTGGTGCATCGCTTGGAATTGTTTTAGGGGGAATTCTTTCCATTTCGCCGGTTTACTGTGCGGCACTCGGATACGCAGCTGTATTTGCAGGTGCAACGAACACACTGCTTGCGCCGGTGTTTATCGGACTTGAAGTATTTGGAGCAAATGATATGGTGCCGTTTCTGATCGTATGCATTTTTGCTTATCTGGTGAACGGGGATAAATCTATTTATGGAGCGCAGGAAGTGAGAAAGTAATTTTGACCAGTATTGCTTTCATTGTTTCAGGTAAGGTTTTATGATAGAATATCAGGTATCACAAGCTTGGTGCCTGCGCTAAAACTTGTGATACCTGAAAACAGACAAGAATAACGCTTAAAATAAATGTGTTTAAGGGAATATATTTTGTAATAAGACAATAAGGAAGTGAGGCTAACCATGAGAAAGAAAGAACTTGCCAAAGAAGTGATCGAGCGTCTGAAAAAAGAATACCCGGATGCCGGATGCAGTCTCGAATATGACCAGGCGTGGAAACTTCTGGTCAGTGTCCGCTTGGCGGCACAGTGTACCGATGCAAGGGTAAATATCGTTGTAGAAAAATTATATGAAAAATTTCCGGATGTGAAAGCACTTGCCGAAGCACCGGTGGAAGAAATTGAAGAAATTGTAAGACCGTGCGGACTTGGAAAAAGCAAGGCACGGGATATCAGTGCATGTATGAAGATTTTATGGGAGCAGTACGGTGGAAATGTGCCGGAAGATTTTGACTCCCTTTTAAAACTTCCGGGTGTGGGAAGAAAGAGTGCGAACCTGATCATGGGAGATGTCTTTGGAAAACCTGCAATCGTAACTGACACACACTGTATCCGCCTTGCAAACCGTATTGGTCTTGTCGATGGAATCAAAGAACCCAAAAAGGTAGAGATGGCACTCTGGAAGATCATTCCGCCGGAGGAAGGGAATGATCTGTGTCACCGTTTTGTGTATCATGGACGTGAAGTATGTACGGCGCGGACAAAACCGTATTGTGACCGCTGTTGTCTGAACGATGTCTGTAAAAAGATGGGAGTGGAGTAAAAAATACCGGAAATTCCAGATTTTACCGGTTGGATGGCAGTATAAATTATGATATTCTTCTGCTTGTAACAATTATGTAATATATTTGAAATGGATAAGAAATATTTAAACTGTTACATAATGCAAAATTACAAATGGAGGAATATCATGAAGAAACAGACAATACTGGCATTTACAACGGCACTTGGAATTGCGATGAGCGTATCTGCACCGGTAGAGGCAGCGTCCGCTAACCGTGTGAACATCTCAGTTTATGAGAAGGACTGCACAACAAATCAGTGGAACTCTGTTGAGACAGGTTCTATCAATGATGTATTGAAAAAAATATGTGATCGTTTTCCGGCAATCGTTTTACCGGGAGACTGCATACCGGAAATTCCAGAAGACGACAAAGAAGAGCAGACACCGGATACATCAGAAAAACCTGATACGTCAGAAAAACCGGAAGAAAGTCAGCCGGGCGGTACTGAATCAGGTGGGAACAGTACTACAGACAGTGAACAGCCGAAAGATGATGTAACGGAAAATTTCTATGCAAAACAGGTTTTAAAACTGGTCAACACAGAGCGGAAAAAGGCCGGCTTAACGGAACTTACATGGGATGATACAGTTGCGACTGCCGCAATGACACGTTCAAAAGAAATTGAAAAATCATTTTCCCATACCAGACCGGATGGAAGAAATTTTGGAACGGCGATCACAGATCTTGGTATCACTTATCGCGGAGCCGGGGAAAATATCGCATGGGGTCAGAAAACACCGGAAGCGGTTATGAATGCATGGATGAACAGTGAAGGGCACCGTGCGAATATCTTAAACCCGAACTTTAAGAAGCTTGGTGTCGGTTACCGTACAGATAGTCAGAGAACGCCGTACTGGACGCAGTTGTTTACTTATTAGAAAAGAATAAGAGTTATTTAGAGAATGGGCATATTGCAAATGAGAATTTGCGTAATATGCCCATTTTTTTGCGGGAAACTACAGTTTTCCAGAAAAAGTCCTTGTTTTTCCAGAAAAAGTCCTTGTTTTTCCGGGAAAAGTCCTTGGTTTTCCCTTATTCCCGTTTGACGGCAGTACTTCTGTACAGTATAATATAAATAGCACCCTTTTATGCGTACACACAGGAGGAATCAATGTTAACGATCAATGAATACCGCAAGGTAGAAAGTTTAGAAGAAGCGTATGAGCTGAATCAGAAAAAGAATAATAAGATCATCGCAGGCGGTGTCTGGATGAAGATCGGTGACCGGAGAATTGCGACGGCAATCGATCTGTCAGGGCTTGGGCTGGATCAGATCACCGAGACGGATACAGAGTTTGTCATCGGTGCCATGACAACACTGCGTGAGATAGAAAAACATGCGGGACTTGCCGCATATACAGACGGAGCCATCCGTGAAAGTGTCCGCCATATTGTCGGTGTACAGTTCCGCAACTGTGCAACCGTAGGTGGAAGTATTTTCGGACGTTTTGGTTTTTCCGATGTACTGACCGTATTTCTGGCAATGGATACCCAGGTAGAGCTGTATCATGCAGGTATGGTTTCCTTAAAAGAATTTATTGATATGCCATATGATAATGATATTTTAGTAGCTCTGCATGTGGCAAAAAAGCCGATCCGCATTGCCTATTTAAGCCAGCGCAATACGGCTACCGATTTTCCGGTGGTTGCCTGTGCAGTGTCTGAATATGATGGCAGTCTGCATGTGAGTATCGGAGCAAGACCGGTTCATGCCAGATTGGTAGAGCTGCCGCTCGGTTCCGGTGAACCGGATAGTTTTGGAAAGCAGCTTCCGGAAGGATTTGAAAAAGATGAGGCACTGGTAAAGGAACTTGCAACCTGGTGCGCAGATCAGTTTACTTATGGCAGCAACCGCAGAGCTGGAGCTGATTACAGAGAACATGTTGCTGGCGTGCTGATCCGCAGAGCAATCTGTTCTTTGGAAAAATAAAAGACAGGCATTGGTGTAAAAAGGTATGAAAGTCTTTGCTTATAAAAAGACAATATCAGAAATGGAGAACGAACAATAAGATGAAAATACATGTATGGCTGAATGAGCGTGAAATCACACGCGAGATAGCAGCAGATCTGCCGCTGTTAGAATTTGTCCGGTCAGAGGGCTGTTACAGTGTAAAAAGAGGATGTGAGACCTCAAATTGCGGTCTCTGTACCGTGTGGATTGACCACAAACCGGTGCTTTCCTGTTCCGTGTTAGCGGCAAGGGCAGACGGTACACATATCACAACCTTAGAGGGAGTGGAAGATCGTGCAAAAGAATTTGGCACTTATCTCGCAAAACAGGGCGGCGAGCAGTGCGGCTTCTGCAATCCGGGATTTATCATGAATGTACTTGCGATGGAGGATGAGTTGGAAAACCCGACGGAGGAGGATATGAAGGAATATCTTGCCGGAAATCTCTGCAGATGCAGCGGATATGAGAGCCAGCTTCGTGCAGTCAAAGAATACCTGAAGTTTAAAATGGAGGGAAAAGCATGAACAGCAGTACGAACTTAAGAAAACCGGGAAAATTTGTCAACGCTCCCGTAATGAAAAAAGATGCGATGGCGCTTGTGACCGGAAAACCGGTTTATATGGATGATGTGGCGCCAAAGGACTGTCTGGTCGTAAAAGTTCTGAGAAGTCCGCATGCGCATGCACTGATCAAGGAGATCCGCACAGACCTTGCAGAAAAAGTAGACGGTATTGTCTGTGTACTGACCTACAAAGATGTTCCAAAACGCCGCTTTACCATGGCAGGACAGACTTATCCGGAGCCGAGTCCGTATGACCGTTATATATTAGAAGATCGTGTCCGCTTTGTCGGCGATCCGGTTGCGATCGTTGCCGGAGAGACCGAAAAAGCAGTCGATATGGCATTAAAACGGATCAAAGTGACTTATGAGGTTTTAGATGCTGTATTAGATTTCCATACAGCAATGGATAATCCGGTTTTAGTACATCCGGAGGATGACTGGAAGTCACTCTGCCCGGTGGGTGCGGACAACAAAAGGAACCTCTGTGCGTCCGGTGTGGACGGAGAGGGTGATGTGGATGCCGTGATTGCGGACTGTGATATCGTATTAGACGAAACTTACCATGTCAAAGCCATGCAGCAGAGCATGATGGAAACTTTCCGTACCTGTACCTATCTGGATACCTATGGCCGTCTGATCGCAGATCCCGTACCATGTGCGGAGAATCGGTGCAAATGCACTCGATATTTCCAAGGCAAAAGTGCGTGTCATCAAACCGCGTATCGGTGGAGGTTTCGGTGCAAAACAGACGGTTGTGACGGAAGTATATCCGGCGATCGTAACATGGAAGACCGGAAAACCTGCAAAAATGATCTACACCAGGGAGGAATCCATGATCGCATCCTCACCGCGCCACGAGATGGAAGTCCGTGTACGTCTTGGCGCAATGTCGGATGGAACGATCCGTGCCATCGACCTGCACACACTTTCAAATACAGGGGCGTTTGGTGAACATGGTCCGACTACGGTGGGATTAAGCGGCCACAAATCCATCCCGATGTACCACACGGAGGCATTCCGTTTTCAGTATGAGGTAGTCTATACAAACCGGATGTCCGCAGGCGCTTACCGCGGTTACGGTGCCACACAGGGTATTTTTGCGGTGGAGTCCACAGTCAATAAATTGGCAGACAGACTTTCCATGGATCCGATCGTGCTTCGCCAGAAGAATATGATCCATGAGGGCGATGTGATGCCAGCTTATTATGGCGAGACCGCGAATAGCTGCCGCTTAGAGGAATGTCTGCTAAAGGCTTCTGATATGATCGGATGGAAAGAAAAAGGCATGCGCACTGTCATGCCGGATGGAAAGATCCGTGCACGCGGCGTTGCCATGGCAATGCAGGGATCTTCCATTTCCAACTGTGACGTCGGTTCTGTCACGGTAAAATTAAGTGATGAAGGAACTTATCATATCACGGTCGGCTGTACCGATATGGGAACAGGGTGCGATACGATCATTGCCCAGTTTGCGGCGGATGTGTTAGAGACACCGATCGATAATATTTCCGTGTACGGTGTTGATACAGATATTTCCCCATATGATTCCGGTTCTTATGCGTCCAGTACGACCTATCTGACCGGAATGGCAGCAGTGAAGGCGTGTGAACAGCTGCGTGAACGCATCATCGCGCTTGCAGCAGTACGCATGAACAAAGATGCCTCGGCACTCACTTTTGACGGAGAAAATGTCATCGATGAGTCGGACGGCGCAAAAATGAGTCTGTTTGATATTGCAACTGCATCCATGTGCAACAATGAGATCTCACTGGAAGTAACATACTCACACAGCTCTCCGGTATCACCGCCACCATTTATGGCGGCGTGTGCGGAGATCGAAGCCGACACGGAAACAGGTGCTATCGAGTTATTGGATTACACCGCCTGTGTGGATTGTGGAACGGTTGTAAACACCAACCTTGCAAGGGTACAGACTGAGGGTGGTCTTTTACAGGGAATCGGTATGACACTGTATGAAGATATCTGGTACGATGAGAGAGGAAAGAATCTTTCTAACTCCTTCATGCAGTATAAAGTGCCAAGCCGTTTAGATACCGACCGCATCCGTGTGGAATTTGACAGCAGCTATGAGCCGACCGGTCCTTTCGGTGCAAAATCGATCGGTGAGATCGTCATCAACACGCCGGCTCCGGCAATCGCAGATGCAGTTTACAATGCGACCGGTGTCTGGATCAATGAACTGCCGATCACACCTGAGAAAATCCTGAAGGGAATGAAGGTGATCTGATACGATACAGATAAATCTGATCTATCTTGCTGCCGGATACGCAAGGCGGTTCGGCAGCAATAAACTGCTTACGGAATTTCATGGAAAACCGCTGTTCCTGCATGGCCTGACGGAATTAGTGCGCCTGCAGAATATGTGCAGTTATCCGTGTAAGATCATTGTTGTGACTGCATACGATGAAATTGAGCAGTTGTGTAAAGAATTGTCTGCAATCGACTGCATCGTCGTGCGCAATCAAGGTACGCAAAACGACGGAATTGCCTCAAGCATTCGAAAAGGCATAGAGACATCTGTCACTTATCCCGTGACAGCAACGGGTGGTTCTGTTTCCTATGATATGTTTTTTCAGGCAGACCAGCCGTATGTAAAAGCAGAATTACTCCTTGACTTTCTGGATGCATTTTTTCACAGCAAAAAAGGGATCGGAGCTTTAGCGTGTGACGGCAGTCTGCGCAGCCCCAATCTTTTTTCGGAAACTTATCGCGGGGAACTGCTTGCACTGACCGGGGAGTGCGGCGGTAAAATAGTGATCCGTTCCCACCCGGATGATGTTTTCACTTATCCGGTTTTAATGCCGGAATTTTTTGTTGATATCGACACAAGGGAGGATTATGCACATGAGAATGTATGACCTGATTGAAAAGAAAAAACTTGGCATGGAACTGACCACAGATGAGATCCGTTTTATGATCGATGGTTTTACGGACGGTACGATTCCGGATTATCAGATGTCTGCCATGACGATGGCGATCTGTTTTCAGGGAATGAGTAAACGGGAAACGGTCGACCTGACACTTGCCATGCGTGACAGCGGGGATGTGCTCGATCTCTCTTCCATTCCGGGTGTGAAAGTAGATAAACACAGTACCGGCGGTGTGGGAGATAAGACATCGTTAGCGCTGACACCGATCATTGCTTCTCTTGGAGTTCCGGTTGCAAAGATGTCTGGAAGAGGACTTGGCCATACCGGAGGAACCATTGACAAACTTGAGAGTTTTCCGGGATTTACGACTGCGCTTCCGGAGGAAACCTTTTTTAAAAATGTCCGTGAGATCGGTATTGCACTGGCAGGGCAGACGGCCAATCTTGCTCCGGCGGATAAAAAGCTGTACGCACTGCGTGATGTCACGGCTACCGTCGATCAGATGTCACTGATTGCCAGCTCGATTATGAGCAAAAAATTAGCTTCCGGCAGTGATGCAATCGTGCTCGACGTCAAGACCGGAAACGGCGCATTCATGAAAAAATATGAGGACTCTGTCGCACTTGCAAAAGAGATGGTGTCGATTGGAACGATGGCAGGCAAAAAGACGGCGGCAGTCATCACGGATATGGACCAGCCGCTTGGAAATGCCGTTGGAAATGCCATCGAAGTGATCGAGGCGGTCGACACCTTAAAAGGAGAAGGCCCTTCGGATTTTAAAGAGGTAGTCTTTGCACTGGGGGCCCAGATGTTACTCTTTGCAGGACGTGCAGATTCATGCGAAGAGGCGGTAAAACTCATGCAGGATTCCATAGACAGTGGAGCTGCGCTTGATAAAATGGCTGAGTTTGTGAGAGCGCAGGGTGGGGATGCATCTTATGTATATGACACTTCAAAGTTCCCAAAAACAAAATATTCGGTCGAAGTAAAAGCAGCGTGCGGCGGATTCGTGCATCGCATTCTGGCGGAAAATATTGGCATTGCCTGTATGACACTTGGCGGTGGACGTGAAACGAAGGACAGTGTGATCGATCTTTCTGTT
>OGLO01000464.1_pt1 | contig 10605 bp, 2 predicted proteins | sample 1572891 | NCBI WGS metagenome assembly OGLO01 (sample SAMEA2581999, study PRJEB24529) | metagenome | biome: Human gut stool | place: China | collected 2011
GCTCTTTGTTTAAACTTTATATCATAACTCATATTATATTTGTTAACTTATTTAACAATTTTCGACAATAAACGATAGGAATATACAAAAAGGTATATTATATGTTATAATACTGTAATAATGTTTTAATACCATTAAGATAGAAAGTAATATTTATAGATATTAATTAGTAAATAGATTAGATTATCAAACGAATATATTTAAAACTAAATATAGATTTTCTCATGGCATACCGAAGATTCGATAATATTTGGTATGCCATAAATAAAAATTTAATGAAAGGAGGACAAAACTTTTTATGAAAAGAAAATTAATTTCTTATATTTGTTTGGTAGCTATTTTTATGGAAACTATTCCAGTAAATGCATTATCTAATATTACTTCAGAAATTGTGCCAATAGAAAGTTCAGAAGAAACTAAATCTGAAGAAGAATCTACTGAACAAAAAGATGAAAAGACTGAAGAAAAAGAAGACAAACAAAAAGAAGAAAGTAAATCTAAGCTAGAAGATAATGTATTTAATATGTATATACTAGATAAAATAGAAAATGAATTAGGATTTTCTATAGGCTTTGATGAAAAAGAAAAGAAGTTTAAATTAAGTAATCAAAGTGAAAAACAATTATCTAAAACAAATCTAGATAGCATAATATATAAAATTAATATATATGATAAAGAAAATAAAGAAAAATTAAATATAGAGCTTCTAGGCAAAGATACTGGAAATTCTGAAAAACTAAATATACTTAAAGATACTAAGTATGAAACTGGTGATACCATAAAAATAGCTTCTTTTGACCCTAAGAAAGGCATTAAAATTTTAGGAGAAATCAAAGGAGATATAAACAAAGAAAAACAAACAGATAAAGAAAATGAAAAGGTAGAAGATTATTCTGACGGTGTTGATAATCTTGATTATATTGATAATGTAAGATTTAAAATAACTGAAACTAATCTTGAGACTGTCTATAATAATGCACCAGTATTTGAAGGATTAACAGACTTATTAGATGTAGAAGATCCATCTGTAGATGTTCTTCAAGGTATAAAAGTTACTGATGATCACGATGGTTTAATTGATAACTCTAAAATAGTAGTATCAGTTCAAGAACAAACTGAATTTTCAGCTATATTGCAATTAACAGTAGAAGATAGCTGGGGAAGAACAACTAGCACTACACGAAATATTTCAGGCAAAGAAAAAATTAATACAATTAATTTATCAGGAAATGATAGTGCTACTACTCATACAGTAACTAATAGTGCTACTACTCCTACAGTAACTAATAGTATAGAATCTAACACAATTACAGTAGATGGGGTACCATATTCTGATAATAGAACACAAAGATTTAAAATAAGATTTGATGCCGTATCTAAGGAAATTAAGGTAACAGATGATGATGGAAGGGTTCTTAGCTATAATGAAAAAGGAGAATATTTCAAGTTTGTATTATATGACAAAAATATGGAAGAAAAAACTTCTGTTACACTATTAGGTAATGACAAAAGTGATTCTGACAAATTGAATGCTATAAATAACTATATTTTTGAAGATGGTGATTATATAGGTATTTGGCATAAAGAATCAGATACTAAACTTAAAATTGATGGGACTGTAAAGAAAACACAAATCAATGGAAATAAAGAAGCTGAAGTTATACAAAACGAAGTAGCAAATTATTCGCAAGGTGTACCACAAGCACAAATTTCTGAGCGTAGATTTAGAATAAAAACAACTGGACTTGAGGAAGTTAAAAATGCTGCACCTACAATAGGTAATTTAGAATCTATTGTATTAAATAGGGGTGAAGATAAAAACCTTTTAGAAGGTGTAGCTGAAAAAGTAAGTGATGACTTTGATACATTTGATGATGGTAATATAGAAAAAGGTTATGTGTCAATAACACATACTCCATTTGATAATACTTATGTTGGAACTCAAATAATAACTTACACTGCAACAGATAGATGGGGCAATAAGGGTACAGTGGATAGAACAATAACTGTAAATTCAGGAAATCCTCTTGATAGTACTTATATTGAGCTTATGAAATCTGAATCTACAAACGAAAGTTTATTTAAACTAAAGATAGACTCAGTTAAAAAACAATTGATAGTAGATAACTTAAATAGTTTACCAGATACGCAAATAGATCCAAGTAGATCATCATCTATATTTAAATTAAAAATATATACAAGCGGTGGAGTACTACAAAAAACATTAAATATAAAAGGTACTGATAAACTAAAAACAGTACTTAGAAGAATCAATGGATATACTTATAGTGAGAATGACCGTATAGAACTTTGGTCAATAAATCCTAAAAATATTAGAGTATTTGGAAATTTAGTAAAAAGCAATAGTACAAATACAAGTACAGATATACCTTATGTAAGTAATGAAGTAGATGGTGAAAATTATCGTGAAGATTATACAAATGGTATAGATAATCAAGATTACATGAAAAATGTAAGGTTTGAAATTGGTAAAACTAATTTAAAGTATATATACAATGAAGCTCCAGTACTTAAAACAAATACAGACTTAAGAGTGAGAAGAAAAGGAGATGTCAATTATATGGATGGGATAAGTGCGTCAGATGATCATGATGATGATTCATCCCTAAATATAACACACACTGAAATTGATACTAGTACTATTGGAGAAAAGTATATTGAATATAAAGTAGTAGATAGTTGGGGTAGAAATACTCTTATAAAAAGAAAAATTACTGTCTATCCTTACAACAACTTAGAATATAACTATATAAATATAAAAAATAATCAAACTAAGGAGGTAATCTTATCTATTAGATTTGATGAAGATAATAGGAAGTTTAAGGTTAATAAATTAGATGTAAGTAAAATACCAAGTGGTTTAAGTAATAATAGTGAACTACTAAAAATTGAGCTTATTAAGCAAAATAAAAAGAGTATTTTAAAATCAAGTAATAAAGAAACTATAACTATTACAAGACAAGATTTAATTAATAACACATTAAATGAAAAATTTGAAAATATACAATACAACTATGGTGATTATTTAGTATTTAATTCTTATGATTATGCAAATGGGATACTTATATCAGCTAAATCAGATGATACATCAAATGAATCAAATAATGAACAAACAAAGTCAAGTGATATATCAGATGGCTCAAATGACTTAGATGAAACACCATCTAATCCAAATGAATTATTAAATGGATTTAAAGATGTAGATCAAATGGAAAACTCAAGGTTTAAAATAGAACAAGAAGGTCTACAAATGATATATAATGCTCCACCAGAAATTGATGGTTTAGAAGACATTTTATACTTATATAGTGGAGAAACATTAAATTTTCAAAAAGCTATAGAAGGTATAAATGTGGAAGATGCTTTAGATAAGAACATAAGTACAGATAATTTAATAGTTAAATCTGAAGATGGTAATGAGTTAAGTAGCATAGACACAACACAAATTGGTGATATTATATTAACTTATGAGATAACAGATTCTTGGGGGAGAACAACTTATGGAGAGAGAATTGTATCTATAATATCAAAATCTGCATCAAATGATATTGAGTTTTATAGTGAAGATGGAAGAAAAAGGTTATTTCATTTGAAATATAGACCAATAGAGCATGGATTTGACTTTATTAGTGATGAACATAATCCACCAAACGAGGTTATAGATCATTCACAAAATCAATTAGATCAGAAAAGTGATACTACAAAGCCATCGATAGACCAAGAAGATTCAGAAAGTGGTGATTTGGAATCTAATCCAGATACAGAACAACCACCAAGCAGTGATGTACCAGAATCTCCAACAGAACCAGAAAAAGTATTTAAATTAAGTGTATTTAATACTAATGGAAAAGAAGTAGGAACTTTTGAATTATCTGAAGAGGAAATATCTAATCCTGAAAATCTTGATAGATTAAAAGAAATTGATATCTATGATGATTATTACTTTAGTGTATGGAGTAATAATAGATCTAGAATAAAAATTACAGGTTATATGGAAGGAAATAATACATTAGGTGAATCTGGAAATGAAAATGAAGACTATTCAACAGGTATAAGTAGTGACGACCATATGAACCATGTAAGATTTAAACTAAGAACAAGAGGGTTAGAGGCTGTATATAATAAAAAGCCAGAAATAATCATATCGTCTAAAGATATACTTACACAGTATGCAGGAGACCCTATTGACTATACTCAAGGTGTAGAGGTTATAGATGACCATGATCAAACTATTCCTATTGAAAATATAAAGGTTAGTTTTGGAAAAAAGACTGAAGAGGGTGTAGCAAAAGAAAAAACTGAAAATGACCTAATAATAGGAAATAATACTATTTACTTAAGTGTAGTAGATAGTTGGGGTAGAGAATCTACTATAACTAGAAAGTTAGTAATAACTAATGGTATAGATAAAAATAGAATAAGCTTTAAGGGTGTAGATGGAGAAGTTATAGGTATTGGATTTGATCATGCTAATAATAGATTAGTAATATCTAAGGAGAATAAAGCATTTGGAGAAGGAAATGTTTCTGGATATGTACGTATAGCTATAAAAAGAGCTGACAATACTTATGCTGTTGGACCAGTAGAATTTAATGTTAATGAGGACTGGCTTCGCACCGGTAATGGCGAGATGTTCTTAACAACCAATCGAAATGCCGATATAGCCAGATTGAGAATTTTAGTAATGTAAGTGTATCAAATAAACTACAACCATTAAGAGATTATCGACTTAACTATGGAGATAAACTTGAAATTTATCATGGACATCCAATTAGGTTTTTGATAAATGGAAAGGTAATTGATGCAAGAGAAGATTATGAAGATGGAGTTGATAACCCAGAAAACTTAATCAACACTACATTTGAGATTACAAAAAGTGGATTAAAAGCAATATATAATAATCCAGATACAAGTAATATTACTGATAATAAGGTTGTATTTGGACCTATGGCACCAGAAAAATTCCCTGTAAAGATACAGATTGATTTTAGAGAAAAGAAATTTAAGGTCTTAGACAAAACAACCACTAAATTTTTAAATGGTGATAATGATAATGTATATAGGATGGTTCTTATTGGTTCAAATGGGACAATTAAAAGAAATTCATCTTTTAGAGGGGATACGTATGCCAATACTATTAATGATAGCAAGTTTTGGAATAATCAAATGTTTGATTATAATGACTGTTTATATATATGGCACAAAGATCCAAAGAGATCTATTATAAAAGGTAACATAATAAATAAACGAGAAGATTATGAAGATGGTGTTGATAATCCTGATAATATGAATCATGTTGTATTTAGATTAACTCAAAATGGGTTAGAATCAATATATAATGAAGCACCAGTAATAAATGGTGCTAAAAGTGTAGATGTATATAAAGGTAGTGAGTTTAATTTAGCACAAGGAATCACAATTACAGACAAATTTGACACAGATCGTCTAAGATCTATATCGATTAATGGACAAAGTGTGACAACTAGTAATGATGGTACTGTTTTAAATCCAAGCAGTATTTTACTTGATACATCAACTGTTGGAGAAAAAACTGTAACGTATACTGCAACAGATCGTTGGGGTAAAGAAACTACTATCAATAGAAAGATAATTGTAAGACCTTATTTATATCAAAATACATTTAAGATATTTTCTGATGTTAATGAAGAAGAGATGATATCTGAATCAGATAGTACTGAAAATAAAAAAAATCTATTATTTGAAATTGGATTTGATACTGTTACTAATAAATATAGAGTATTTAATAGGAAAAGTGATAGAATTTCAACAGATAATTCTTCAGAGGAGAAGTTTTATATAAATATACTAGGTCCAGACAAAAGTATAAAAGAATTTATTTCATTAACAGGTAATGACAGAGGTACATCTCCTAAATTAGATAAACTTAACGAAGTAAATTATGAAATTGGAGATATTATAAGAATTTATAGAAGTGATTTTGACGCAATTGAATTTGTTGGTAATATAGAAAATTCTGAACCCAACAAACCTTTTGAAGATAATACTGAAAGATTAGATATTATGAAAAATACTGGATTTATAGTAAGTGAGCATGGCTTAACAGTAAAATATAATAATTCACCTACTATAACAGATACAAATGGTGAACTACAAGATAGAATTGTAAGTAAAAATACAGTTTTAAATCTGTTAGAAGGTATAAATTTCAATGATGAAGAGGATGGAAATATATCTGATAAGAAATTTATTAATATTAGTATAAATGGAGAGTCTTTATTATTTGATTCTTTAAATAAACCAGTAGAATATAAATTTAATGAGCTTGGAACTTATAAGATCGATTATACTGTATATGATTCTTGGGGAAGAGGAACACTAAAAACGGTCAATATAAAAGTAGAAGCTAAGGTTAGAGATAATGAAATTAATGTGTATAAAACTAATAATGATTTAGCATTTAAAATTAAATTTGATACAACAAATAGCAAATTTATATTAACTGATGAAAGTAATTTTGTTAATGATATTTCTTCAAAAGCTAATAAAACTACAGATGAAGTAATTAATGAATCAGATGAATCTGGAGATTTTAAAATGATTGTAAGAGATATAAGAGGAGATGTTAAATATAGTGTAATTTTAAATGGAGATCAAGAACATGATGTTAATGAGTTGAAAAAAATACACAATAAAGATTTCTCTAAATATGATACAATAAGCCTGTATAGCAATAATGCTAATGGAATTAAAATAACAGGTAGTGTAATAAATAAAGATAATAATGGAAATAAAGATTATTCAAATGGATTTGTTAATATTGAAAATTATTCATTAGTTAGATTTAAAATAACTGATGATGGATTAAAAGAAACAATTAATAAAGATTTAAGAGTATTAGGAATAGACCCAAAGACTATAAAAAGAGGATCTGATATAGATTTATTAGAAGGAGTTACTGTAGATACTCAAGATGATTATAATGAAGACTATAAAATAGTAGTAGATGATAGTAACTTTAATAAATTGAAAGAAAATGAGTATACTGTAAAATATACAATAACTAATAGTTGGGGCCAAAGTGTTGAACATAATAGAACTATAACTGTTGAGCCTAGAAATGAGTTAGAAAAAAATAAACTTAGTCTTAAAAATAATAACGGAGAAGTTATACTTAAAATTGGTTTTGATTCAATAGAAAACAAACTTAGAGTATTAGAATCTAGATTAAATGCAAATATAGATTCTAACAATACTAGTTTAGCCTTTGCTATAAATGCTTACAACTCAGAAGGTAACACAATTGGTAATATTGAATTAAAAGGGACTGAGAATATAGATCAAATAATAATAGATAAATTAAATAATTTTGAGTATGTTGAGGGATATAGATTATCTATATGGGCAAAACATCCGCAAACTCATTTAACTCTAGAAGGTAATATAAAAGCTTTAAATAAAGAAACTAAGAAAATAATAGGTTCTAGAACATCAATTTTTAAAGATGACATTGATAAAATGGAAAATGGTAGATTTGAAATTTTAAATAATGGATTAGCATATATTTATAATGCAGCTCCAATAATATCCGGAGGAGATGACATAATTAATTACTATAAAGGTAGCATATTAACTCTACCAAGCAGTATAAAAGTAGATGATGATTATGATACAATAAGTAGAAACCAGATTATAATAGATGATGACAATGTAAATTATGATGAACTTGGAATCTATGATATAACATATGTTGTTGAAGATAACTGGGGTAGAGTTGGTAAAAAGTCAGGAAGAATAAATATTAAATCTTCTATGGAAAATAATAGTATTGATGTATATCCAAAAAGAACTAGAAGAACTTCACAAAATGAAAATGGTGATAATAAAGCATTTTCTATAAAGTTTGTTAGAGATGAAGATAATGATAAAAATAAACTTAGTATCGAAAAAGGATCTAGTGTTCAATTTAATTCAAGTAGCATAGAATCTACTTTTATGACTATAAAAATATATAGTTCATCTGGGGAAGTTGTAAAAGAAGTTACGCTGTTAGGAAGCGATACTAACACACGACTAGATGAATTAAATGATTTTGAGTATGAAAGAGGCGGCTATATAGGTATAGAAGGTATAACAGAAGATACTAAATCATGTGTTAAAATACAAGGTACAGTAGTTAATAAGAAATCTGATTATACAAATGGGATACAAAATATTGATCATATAAAAAATGTAAGATTTAAGTTAACAGATCTTGGTTTAGAATCAGTATATAATGAAGAACCTAAAATAGTAATCGATGAAAGTATAAAATTAAATCTTGTAAAAGGTGATGAAATTCCTTATATGAGGGGTGTAAAACTTTTAGATGACCATGACAAATTAACTAAAGATAATGTAGAAGTTACTTGGAATCCAGGTTATACTGGTAATACAGATGATACCTATGAAAATATAAAAGGATATGCTAAAGTTGGAAGAAATATTCTTCAATATAAAGTAACAGATTCATGGGGAAGAAGTAAAATAGCTACTAGAACAGTAAATTTAACAAATGGTATACTAAATAATACTATACACTTTGCTGGTGATAGGAGACCTGATGCTATAAAAATGAATTTTACAGCTACTGAGAATAATAAAGTGCGTATGACTTTAGATACAACAGATGATACTATGTGGAGTATGCATAGAGAAAATTACTATACAATAAAAATATATAATCCAAACGAAACTCAACCTAGGTTTAATATAGGTCTTGATGGTATGGATAGAGGAAATACACCTAAGCTTAATGGTATTAGAAATATAGAACTTGAGTATGGAACAATATTTGAATTTACTTCAGGGCATCCAAGTAAATTTAAAATCCGAGGAAGTGTTAGAAATGCACGTGAAGAGTACTTTGATGGAGTACAAAATCCAGAAAACTTAACTTCAATAAAGTTTAAAGTTACAGACTCAGGATTAAAATCTATTTATATGGATGCTGATAATGGTAATCTAAATGCAAATGAAAATATAATTTCATTAGTTGCAGATGAAAATATACCTATTAAATTTAAAGTTGATCCAATTACAAGAAAAATAAATGTCATTTCTTATAATTCTACGAGTCTTCAATATGGTCTAGGAGAAAACATAGAAACATTTAGAATGACTTTAACAGGTTCAGATGGAGCGATAAAAGCAAATGTTACAGGGTATTCTAGAGATAAAGGTGATAACTCTAAGTTTAGAGATGCATTTAACGATAGAAGTTTTGAAATTGGAGATACACTAACTATTTGGCATAAAATTCCTAAGAAACTTCTTATAAAAGGAGAGATTCAAGGAAAAAGAGAAGATTACTCAGATGGTGTAGACAATAGTAGGAACTTAGAAGATGCGGTATTTAGATTAACAGAAACAGGATTAGAAGCTGTATATAAAGAAGCACCTAAAATAACTGGTGTAAAAGATGCTAGAGTACTAAAAAATGAAGATCTTAATTTAGAACAATTAATAGATGAATTAAGAGCTCGAGATAATGTAGATGGTGATTATGATGAGAAGGTTATAATTAGTGAAAATACACAATCAAAAACATATCCAACTGGAACTATAATTATCGACACTACATCTGTAAATACAAATAAAGTTGGTGTATACGAGGTAACATATAGTGTTGTAAATAGTAATAATCGTACAGCTAGAAGATCAAGTACTGTAGTAGTATACGATAGACCTACAATAACAGAAACTAGTTTAAGTAGAATAGAGCTTAACTCTATAGATAGTAATGATGAGGATGCTATAATAAGTCGTCTTAAACAGGCTGTAATAGCCAGAGATGGAGATGACGAATTATTTGGAAAAGAAACTAAGTTAGAGGTTGTAGAACACGATGTAAATCCAAATTTAGAAAATATTTATGAAGTAACATATAAAGCTACAGATTTAAATGGAGAAGAAACAGAAGAAGTAATAAATATAACAGTTAGTAGAACTATAAATGTTTCTGTACCGACAACTATTCCATTCCAAGTTGTAACAAACTTAAAGAAAAAAGAAGATGATGACGGTGAAGATTTAGATCCATTTATATCTGGAGTTATGAATGTTAAAAATAATAATACAAGTGATGTTAGTGTTTCTATTGAATCATTTACTAGAGTAGAAAGTAATACTACCAAAAATAGAAATTACGATAGACTTGAAATTGTTGCTCCGAATTCAGTTTCAAATTGGAATACATTATCTGCAGATGAATCTATGAAAAAAATATCTTTAGGTATATTTAACAAAGAAGGATTATATGTAAACTCTAATTTAGATGTAGAATTAACAAAAGACCAACCTTTATGGCTATTAGAAAATATGGATGAAATTAAATTGGGTACTTTGAAAAGAGCAACTAATTTATCTAATCCTTATGTATCTAAGTTAAGTTTTACAAGTAAACATGGTAAAAACTTTAAAGGTGGAAGTTCAAAAGGTAAGTTTAATTTAGTATTTAAATTTGAATAAATATATAATAAGAAGATGGCTATCTCTATTTAGAGATAGCCTCAGATTGTAGACAAAATAGCCATTTTTAACTTATATAAAATGGCTATTTTCTTT
>OGLO01000470.1_pt1 | contig 10547 bp, 7 predicted proteins | sample 1572891 | NCBI WGS metagenome assembly OGLO01 (sample SAMEA2581999, study PRJEB24529) | metagenome | biome: Human gut stool | place: China | collected 2011
CACATCACCCTTCATCAGGTCGCGAAGGAAAGAGACGACGTAGAAGGTGTTGTTCTGGGCAGGCAAGTGCACGTAAGAGGGAAGCAGGGATTCAATGAAACCTTTACGGACCTCGCCGTTGGGATAGGCCAAACGATAGATTTGGAAATTACGGTCATAGCCCTTAATGGTAAGATAACCGCTCTGGTAGAGCACCGGGATGGGACTCGTTATCTGTTCCGTAGGCGCATCAAACTGCTCGTCGGTAGCCTCAACACCTTCCAGAGCGCGCACATCGAAGTCTGCATGGCGCAGAATATCTATCAGGAAAGTAGGCGTGCCCGTGGAGAACCAATAGTTCTTGTATTCTTTGGAATTGAAAGCATTGAACAGGCTGAACGGGTTGTAAATATCCGCACAAGCCTTACTGAAATGATAACCGTCATATTGCCGCTTCAAATGCAAGCATGCCTCCTCGTAAGTCTCATCATTAGCCTCGGCCATCCGCTCAATATCGGGTTTCAACTGCGTCAGCAGTTCCTCCTCGGTGATGCCGCAGAGGGCACTGAAGTCATCGCGCATACTGATATTTTGCAAATTGTTCAGTTCGCTGAAGATGCTCAGCTGGCTGAACTTGCTGATACCCGTGATAAAAAGAAAACGGAGATATTGCCCCAGCCCCTTGAGAGGACTGAAGAACTTGCGCATCTCGTTGCGAAGCTGTTGTTGCAAAAGGGCATCGGAATTACTGTCAAGCAGAGGAGCATCGTACTCGTCAATCAGCACTACAACCGGCTTTCCGGTCTTGGCGTAGGCACGCAGGATGATGCCTTGCAGACGCTCTGCCGCCCCCTCTTCCTCTTCCTTTTTTCCGTAAATTTCTTCCCAACGGGATAAAAACAAATTCAATTGCCCCGTCAAGTCACGCAGCTCAGTATATTTCGTCAAGCTGAAATCAACGTGCAGCACCGGGTAAACCTCCCATTCCTGCTCCAGACGTTCCATAGCCAGCCCTTCGAAAAGTTCCTTTTTCCCCTGGAAATAGGCCTCCAGCGTAGACACGAGCAAGCTTTTGCCAAACCGACGGGGGCGGCTGAAGAAATAAATTTGGTCTGTATTCACCAATTTGTACACCAGCTCCGTCTTATCCACATACACACAATTCCGCGTACGCAGTTGCTCAAAATTCTGTATCCCTATCGGATAGCGTCTGCCACTCAATTCCATAGCTGCTACTGTTTAAATTACAAGTATGACAAAGATAGCACATATTCCGCAAAAAAGAAAGCACGCCCATGGCTTTTTCATCACAAGCCCTCACTGCAAACCTACTGCACATCTTTTGCAGTAACACTGCAAAGGCGTTGCAGTAGCACTGCAAAACAGTTGCAGTGGCACTGCATCTATGTTGCAGCGGCACTGCAAAAACGATGCACTGGTTTTGCAGTGAGTATTTGGTATCTTTAACATTGGCACCCAAAGCCTTACAGCGGAGCAGAGCCCGTTTTCATCACATAACGCCCTGTCCTGAAAACAGTCAACCAAAATCAGGAGAACAAAAAGGGTGAGGGCAAAATTTGCCCTCACCCTTTTAAATTGCTCTCACTCACCCCTGAAACACCGATGAACAAGCAGATGCAGACAAGCGGTGAGGGTGGTGAGGGTGGAATTGCAAAACTTTTATTAGTTTGCTTATTTCAGCAAGCTTTCCGCATCCAGGTGCTCTGCCTCAATATCCTTGAAGTAGCGGTAAGTACCCACCTTCAATTCTTCGGTGGCCGCATCGTCACAAACGATGATACCCTTTTCGTGCATCTGCAAGGCGCTGATAGTCCACATCTGCATCACGGGACCCTCGACTGCATGATAGAGGGCACGTGCCTTGTTGTGTCCGTTTACGATAATCATTACCTCGCGGGCGCTAAGCACAGTACCGACACCGACGGTCAGGGCAGTCTTGGGCACCTTGTTCACGTCGTTGTCAAAGAAACGGGAGTTGGCAATGATGGTATCGGTAGTCAATGTCTTCTGGCGGGTGCGTGACGAAAGGGAAGAACCCGGCTCGTTGAAAGCGATATGTCCGTCGGGGCCGATACCGCCCATGAAGAGGTCGATGCCGCCGTAGGACTTGATTTTTTCTTCATAGCGTGCACACTCGGCATCCAGGTCGGCAGCGTTGCCGTTCAGGATATTGGTGTTCTCCGGCTTGATGTCTATATGGCTGAAGAAGTTGTTCCACATAAAGGAATAGTAGCTTTCGGGATGTTCCTTGGGCAAACCTACATACTCGTCCATATTGAAAGTCACTACGTTCTGAAAAGACACGATGCCTTTCTTGTTCAGGTCGATAAGTTCCTTGTACATGCCCAACGGAGAAGAACCGGTGGGGCATCCCAATACAAAAGGTTTTTCAGGTGTCGGATTAGCGGCCTTGATCTTGGCAGCCACATAATGTGCCGCCCACTGTGATACGGATTGATAATCCGGTTGAATGATTAGTCTCATTACAATTATTTTATCAGGTTAATAAATTAGGGGTAATTTTCAACTTCAATTCTTAATTTTTTAATTCTTAATTTTCAACTACTTCCTATCCTTCTTCAAACGCTCTGCCATGGCACGTGCCAGGTTTTCGCATTGTTCGTAAGTAATGTCCTTCATGGCCTGCTTCATTTCCACCGGATCGCCCACGATTTCAAACTTGCTTTTCTCGGCAAATTCGCCCATGCGCTTCACGGCTGCACCTGCCCAGCAGAACGAACCGAAGTAACCCAGATAACGGCCTTTCACCTCGCGTACCAATATCTTGGAGAGCAGTGATTCTATCTCCGGATAAATCTGGTTGCTATACGTGGGACTTCCGATTATCAGACCCCTGTATTTGAATATATCGGCTATGATGTAAGACGGATTACTTTTGCTGACATTGTGCATCACAATATTTTTGATGCCCTGAACGGAAAGTTCCGCAGCAATGGCTTCCGCCATTTGTTCGGTATTGCCGTACATGGAACCGTAGACAATGACAACACCCTCTTCGGCCGCATACCGGCTCAAGCGATCGTAGATGCCGATAACCTTGGCGATATTATCCGTCCATACCGGTCCGTGAGTGGAGCAGATGGTGGAGATGGGCAGACCGCCCAGCTTTGCCAATGCCTTCTGCACGGGAGAGCCGTACTTGCCCACGATATTGGAGTAATAACGAACCATTTCGTCCCAATACTTATCCAGATTCATGCGTGTATCAAGGAATCCCCCATCGAGCGTACCAAAGCACCCGAAGCCATCGCCGGAAAACAGCACGCCTTCCGTTTCGTCGAAGGTCATCATGGTTTCGGGCCAGTGCACCATCGGAGTCATATAGAAACGGAGCTTGTGGTGGCCCAAGGCAAGAAAGTCTTCATCTTTTACCATATATTGCTCGCCCGTCACGCCATAGAAACCTTCTATCATACCGAAAGTCTGCTTGTTGCCAACAATGATGATGTCGGGATAATGCTGTTTGATTAAGCGGATAGAGCCGGAATGGTCCGGTTCCATATGGTTGATGATAAGATACTGGATGGGACGTTCGCCGATTATGCTCTTTATCTTCCGAAGATATACCTCAAAGTAACAAATATCTACAGTATCAATCAGCGCAACCGTTTCATCGTCTATCAGGTAAGAGTTGTAAGACACTCCGTAAGGCAATGGCCACATACCTTCAAACAAATGCTTATTGCGGTCATTCACTCCCACATAGTGGATTTTTCCTTTTATCACTGTTTTTGGGTTCATAACTGTATCTTTATTTAGATTGATTCCACATTTAAAGTTGCGGCAAAAATAATTCTTTTTTCTCACATTTCATACTTCTTTCCTTGATATGCGTCAAGTTCCTTCATTCTTTTTTGCACCCGGTGGTTAAACTCATAATTTTTCAGTCCCCAGTCGTGTGCAATAAGCAGCTCTTTGGGAGATTGGGAGACGAAGCGTTCCAGAACAATATCCGGACGGAGATGCTCTACATAGTCCACCACGAGGTCAACATATTCATCGACATTGAAAAGATGGAAGTCTTCGGGATTCCGTTCATATTCCAAAGCCATACGGGTGCCGCGTATCAATTGCAACTGATGCATTTTCAGCGTAGTAAGCGGTAAACGCGACAGGTCCTTCGCCTGTGCCACGATACTGCGGTGAGTCTCGCCCGGCAGCCCCAGAATTACATGTCCGCCGGTCAGTATTCCGCAAGCAGCCGTACGCTCCACCGCATTGACGGTAACTTGAAAAGTATGCCCGCGGTTAATGCGGCGGAGTGTCTCGTCGCGAGTACTCTCAATACCGTATTCCACCAAAAGGAAAGTATGCTTGTTGAGATTTTCCAGATACCGCAGCAAATCATCGGGCATGCAGTCGGGACGTGTACCGATAACCAGCCCCACCACTCCGTCTACCGCCAATGCCTCTTCATATTTCCGCTTCAAGGACTCCAGTTCTCCGTACGTATTGGTGTAAGCCTGAAAATATGCCAGATACTTCATTTCGGGATATTTATGCGCAAAGAAACGCTTTCCTTCTTCCAGTTGCAGGGCTATCGGCTTCTCGGTACGGCAGTAGTCGGGATTGAAAGTCTGGTTATTGCAGTAGGTACAGCCGCCGTACCCCTTGCTCCCGTCACGGTTGGGACAGGTAAACCCGGCATTCAACGAAATTTTCTGTACCTTATACGGAAAATAACGTTTCAGGAAAGAAGGAAATTCATTATAAAGAGGAGTCGCACTCATAAGCCTATGTTATTTAGAAACAAAAGTAAAACTTTTCTTCGATTTTTACTAATAGAAAACGGATTAGATATGTTAACAACTGCCATGGAAGAGGCACATATTCGTCAACAAATACATTTCAGAGTCCGATTACATATTCTACATGCAAATTTATAATACCGGAAGCATAGCGATTGAAATAAATTCATAACTTTGTATATAATATGGAAAGACACAACAAAATATTCCTACCATCAAAAAAAACATTTGTATGAATAGCGGTTATCATAAGAATCTTGTGTTCACGGCAGCGTGCATCGGAATGTGTTTTTTCGGTGTTTCAATGATTACATTGGGTTCGGTACTGCCTTCTCTCGTCACAAAACTGGAATTAAGCGGACTGCAAACTACGTCACTGGTAACCTTTCTTCCCATCGGCATGCTGGCCGGTTCGTTGATTTTCGGTCCTATTCGGACACAAAGCATTGTTGGTGCCCAGTTGCATCATCGTATTATCGGGATTGGAAGGACTGATATTTTTCGAAAGCATCCCGCTCCTTCAAATCTCCATCGTAGGCATAGGTCTGGGCGGCGGCATCCTTAACGGTGAAACCAACGCCTTGGTTTCCGACATCTCCGGAGAATCCGAAAAAGGCTCCCGGATCAGCTTCCTGGGAGTGTTCTACGGGTTGGGAGCGCTTGGCATACCAAGCCTTTTGGGAATCCTGTCCGAGCATTACTCTTTTGAAACCACCCTGCAAGGTATAGGCATCATTATGCTGGCAGGTATATTGTTCTGCATCCCCATACGTTTTCCCGCACCCAAACAAGCGCAGGGGTTTCCTGTAAAGGAAGGATTAGGCCTGCTGAAAGAAAGCAGCCTGCTGCTGCTCAGCTTCATTCTTTTCTTTCAAAGTGGCATTGAAGGAGTATGCAATAACTGGTCCACCAGTTATTTCGGTCAGGTAACCGACATACCTGCCAATCAGGGATTGATAGCACTCACCTGTATGGTTGCCGGACTCACCGTAGCACGTATGCTGCAAATCGTACTTTTCAAAAAGATACAACCGGCAAAGGTGCTCCCCTACAGTCTTATCCTCACTGCAACAGGCTTTGCCCTGCTGACAGCAGCTCCCGGTTTCATACGGGCTGCAGCGGGCATGGCTGTAATAGGAATGGGATTATCGTCTACTTATCCGGTTATCCTGAGTATTCTCGGAACCCGCTACCCTTCATTGTCGGGAACGGCATTCGGCATAGCGCTCGCCATCGCCCTTATAGGACAAACTGCCATGAACGGACTGATGGGAATGGTTTTCACATATGACAACGGCATCATGCTTTACCCTTATATAATGATAGGTTCACTGGCTATCATGCTTGTTTTGTTTAAGCGTTCACTCAAATAAATTATTTACCCTCTGCATTCTGCCGGGAATTATTAAAGAAAACTCACGACATGGTGGAAAAGCCGGAAAAATTTCCTGACACAAAACGGAATTTATCATTAATTAATTAGATTAGATTTTCGCTTTATCGTATATTTGCCCTGAATAACCGAATTAAGAGATATGAAAAAAATAAGTTTTGCACTTTTTTTCTGCCTTTGTGCACTGGCAGGCTTTGCCCAGAACAGCAAGCCACTCGATTTGAAAGAAATCGTATCCGGAGAATTTATCCCTCAAAACATTTCGGGTGTCATCCCTATTCCGGGAGACGGCGAACATTATTCGCAAATGAATGCGGATAAGACACAAATCATCAAATACTCTTTCAAGACAGGTAAACCGGTAGAAGTGCTGTTCGATGCGGCTACTGCCCGCGAGTGTCCATTCAAGAAGTTCGACAGCTACAGCTTTGCTCCGGACGGCAGCAAATTGCTTATTGCAACAGAAACAGTGCCTGTATACCGCCACTCTTATACAGCAGTACATTATATATATAGCCTGAAGCGGAATTTGGACGGCAAGATAAACAATGTAGTGGAGAAACTGTCGGACGGCGGACCGCAACAAGTCCCCATCTTCTCGCCCGATGGAAACCAAGTGGCTTTTGTGCGCGACAACAACATCTTCCTCGTTAAATTACTTTACGGCAACAGCGAAAGCCAGGTGACCGAAGACGGCAGCCGCAATGAAGTGCTGAACGGCATTCCCGACTGGGTATACGAAGAAGACTTTGCATTTAACCGTGCCTTGGAATTCAGTCCCGACAGCAAGATGCTGGCTTTCATCCGTTTCGACGAACGAGAAGTTCCCTCTTATACTTTCCCGGTATTTGCCGGAGAAGTGCCTCATATTGCCCCTTACGAGAAATACCCGGGAGAATATACTTATAAATATCCCAAGACAGGTGAAAAGAATTCAAAAGTATCCGTACATACTTTTGATATCAAATCCAAAGTAACCCGCAAAATCAATCTTCCTTTGGAAGAAGGCGGCTACATTCCCCGTATCCGTTTCACACAAGACCCGAACAAGCTTGCCATCATGACGCTGAACCGCCACCAGAACCGGTTCGACCTGTATTTTGCCGACCCTCGCAGTACCGTATGCAAGTTGGCCGTACGTGATGAGAGCGACACTTATATCCGCGAGAATGTATTTGACAACATCATTTTCTATCCGGAGACTTTCAGTTTTGTCAGTGAAAGAAACGGATACAACCACTTGTATTGGTACAATATAAACGGAAATCTTATCAAACAGGTCACTTCCGGCTCATACGAAGTACAGGATTTCCTGGGTTATGACCCTGAAAACGGAAGTTTTTATTACAGCAGCAACGAAGAAAGTCCGCTGCGCAGCGCTATCTACAAGATAGACCGCAAAGGCAAAAAAACAAAGTTATCATCGCATATAGGGACAAATAGTGCCCTGTTCAGTACAGACATGAAGTATTTCATGAACCGCTATTCAAGCCTGGACATTCCGACTGTCATCACCCTGAACGACAATAACGGCAAAACGCTGACCACACTTGTAGATAATGCCGCACTGAAGCAGAAATTAAACGGATATGATATGCCGAAGAAAGAATTCTTCTCTTTCCAGACCTCCGAGGGCACTGAACTGAATGGCTGGATGATAAAGCCGGCAAACTTCTCCGCAAGCAAAAAATATCCGGTTCTGATGTATCAGTACAGCGGTCCAGGCTCGCAGCAGGTACTTGACAAGTTCGGCGTGAGCTGGGAAACTTACATGGCTTCCCAAGGTTATGTCGTAGTGTGCGTAGACGGACGAGGCACGGGCGGACGCGGTGCGGAATTTGCCAAAAGCACCTATCTGAATCTCGGTGTCAAAGAAGCCAAAGACCAAGTGGAAACCGCCCTGTACTTAGGACGCCAACCTTACGTAGACAAAAATCGTATCGGGATCTGGGGCTGGAGTTATGGCGGCTACATGACCATTATGAGCATGAGCGAAGGAACTCCCGTATTCAAAGCCGGAGCAGCCGTTGCTCCGGTTACCGACTGGAACTATTACGATACCGTATACGGCGAACGTTTCATGCGTACCCCGAAAGAAAATGCCGAAGGTTACAAAGCCTCGTCCGCCTTTACTCGTGCCAACAACTTGCATGGCAATCTGTTGTTGGTACATGGCATGGCGGATGATAACGTTCATTTCCAGAATTGCGCGGAATATGCCGAACACCTCGTACAACTTGGCAAACAGTTCGACATGCAGGTCTATACCAACCGCAACCATAGCATCTTCGGAGGCAACACCCGTCTGCATTTGTATACCAAATTAACGAACTTCTTTAATCGGGAATTGAAAAAATAAATGAGCGAAAGAGTACGTAAGCCGGAATGGCTCAAAATAAGTATCGGTGCCAACGAACGTTATACCGAGACAAAACGCATTGTAGAATCCCACTGCCTGCACACGATATGCAGCAGCGGACGTTGTCCCAATATGGGAGAATGTTGGGGAAAAGGTACGGCCACTTTTATGATAGGCGGAGATATCTGTACCCGTTGCTGCAAGTTCTGCAATACACAAACAGGCAAGCCCATGCCGCTTGACCCGCAAGAACCGGTGCACGTAGCCGAATCCATCGCCTTAATGAAGCTCTCCCACGCCGTTGTCACTTCCGTAGACAGAGACGACCTGCCGGATTTGGGAGCCGCCCACAACCGTCGAAGTGTTGATTCCCGACTTTCAAGGCAAAAAGAAACTTATAGACATGGTTATCGAAGCCCGGCCGGAGATAATCTCCCATAATATGGAAACCGTAAAACGTATCAGTCCGCTGGTACGGAGTGCTGCTCATTATGAAACAAGTCTTGAAGTATTGCGGCAGATATCCGAAAGCGGCACTGTTGCCAAATCCGGCATTATGGTAGGATTGGGGGAAACTCCGGATGAAGTGGCAGCGCTCATGGACGACCTGCGCGACGCAGGTTGCCGGATACTCACTATCGGACAATATCTACAACCTACGCATAAGCATTATCCCGTAGCAGAATATGTTACCCCTGCCCAATTTACCGCCTACAAGGAACTCGGATTAAAAAAAGGATTCACCCAGGTAGAAAGCGCACCATTGGTCCGTTCGTCCTACCATGCAGAAAAATCAACCCAATATCTACAAAAAAGATGAAATAAAGAACATTTTATACCGGCTGTTTGTTGAATAGGAAACGGCAAAATAGCGTAGTAATGGGCAAGCAACGAATTCTATCATCTAAGTTTAATATATCGCTCGGATATATTCCCGTTATTATATCCATTATATTATGTGAATTCATAATACAAGACATTGCTATCTACATCGGTGCAGGCGTAGGTGTGTTGTCCAGTATCTATATGTGGCAGCGCAAGGGGCCGCATATCCCCCAATTCATATTATACAGCACAACAGGAATGTTACTGTTATTGACAATAACTTCCTTTTTTTCCGCTGATTATTGTCCGGAAGCAATGTTTCCGTTTACGCTGGAAATCAGTGCGATTATACCTCCGCTCATCATCTTTCTGAATAGAAGACGCTTTTTGAGCTATCACACAGCCCAGACCCATAAATGCTGCAAGCAGTTTTTTGCACAAGGAGCCGAAGCCGCCATAGTATCGGCCCGTGTATTACTGCTCATCGGTTTCCTGCATTTTCTTATCATATCGCTTGCCATATTGTTCGGGCATCCGCTGAACGATACGCTACGCTACATTTTATTCCGTATCATGCCGCCCTGCGTATTCATACTGGGTATCTTGTTCAATCAGTTCGGCATATACTATTTCAACAAGATAATGAGTCATACCGTATTTGTACCTATCGTGACAAAAAAAGGAGATGTTATTGGAAAAGCAATGCCCTCAGAAGCCATCAACCGGAAAAACGAATATATCAATCCCGTTATCCGCATCACCGTAACTTCACACGGTATGCTGTTTTTACTGCCCCGTCCTCAATGCAGCATACTCGAAAAAGGCAAAACGGATATATTAATGGAGAACTACTTATTGTATGGAGAAACTCTGGAACAAGGTGCTGAAAGGATCTTACAAGAAATCCTTCCCTCAGCTCCGCCCCAAAATCTCCACTTCTGTTTCATGTACCACTTTGAGAATGAAATTACCAACCGCCTGGTCTACAACTTTATCCTTGACCTGAACAATGATTCCATCCTATGCAACAAAAAGTTCAAAGGCGGAAAACTTTGGACATTCCAGCAAATAGAGCATAACCTTCACAGAAACTTTTTCAGCAGTTGTTTCGAACGTGAATACGAACACACAAAAGAAATTATTTATACAAGAGAAAAATACAAGGAATTTTAGACAAATCGGGAACCTTCCCTTTCCATTC
>OGLO01000473.1_pt1 | contig 10529 bp, 7 predicted proteins | sample 1572891 | NCBI WGS metagenome assembly OGLO01 (sample SAMEA2581999, study PRJEB24529) | metagenome | biome: Human gut stool | place: China | collected 2011
ATTCTTAGCACATGCAAACCCGCTACTTGCTGACTGGGCGACAAAGAAGGTAGGAGCCGGCTGGATTACAGACCTTTCACTGCTTTCAAAGCTCAAGGCTTATGCAGACAGCCCTGTTGCACAGCAGGAGTTTGCTGAGATTAAGAGAGCAAACAAGGTGCGTTTAGCAAAGTATATCAAGGAGCACAATGGTATTGATGTAAATCCGGATTCTATCTTTGATGTGCAGGTTAAGAGACTTCACGAGTACAAGAGACAGCTCATGAATATCCTTCATGTGATGTATCTGTACAATAAGATTAAGGAAAATCCGTCTATGGATTTCTATCCTAGAACATTCATTTTTGGAGCAAAGGCAGCAGCTGGCTACAGAAATGCAAAGAAAACAATCAAGCTCATCAACAGTGTGGCTGATGTCATAAATAACGATGCTTCTATCGGCGGCAAGCTCAAGGTCGTATTTATTGAGGATTACAAGGTATCCAATGCCGAGATTATTTTTGCGGCAGCAGATGTCAGCGAGCAGATTTCCACAGCGAGCAAGGAGGCATCCGGAACAGGAAACATGAAGTTCATGCTCAATGGAGCGCTCACTATCGGAACTATGGATGGTGCCAATGTCGAGATGTTCGATGAGGTAGGAGCTGACAACATGTTTATCTTTGGAATGAGCTCTGATGAGGTCATCTCACATGAGAACAGACATGACTACAATCCTGTTGATGTATATAATAGCGATGCCGAGCTAAGAAAGGTAGTAAACCAGCTCGTAGACGGCACATACTCACCAAATGACCATGAGCTTTTCAGGGAGCTTTACAACTCACTGCTCAATCCACAGCAGGGACAGGTGGCTGACCGCTACTTTATCCTCGCAGACTTCCGCTCATATGCAAATGCACAGCAGAAGATTAATGATTATTACAAGAATAAGAGCGCATGGAGAAAGAGTGCACTGCTCAATATCGCACATGTAGGAAAGTTCTCTTCAGACAGAACAATCCAGGAATATGTGGACGATATCTGGCATCTTGACAGGATTACCGTAAATATGGCAGGAGTATAGGATTTTGGAAAAAGTTATCGCAAAGTCTGGTATCAGTGGAAGCACGCTTAAGCTTATAGCCATTTTTACCATGCTCATAGACCATACTGCGGCAACGGTTATTCTTCAGATGATAAATAACGGGATAGGTGGACAAACGCTTATTGATATCTACTGGGTCATGCGTTCTATAGGGCGCATGGCCTTTCCTGTTTTCTGCTTCCTGCTTGTGGAGGGCTTCAAATATACACACAGCAGGGAAAAATATGCTGCTAGGCTGTTTATATTTGCACTTATCTCTGAGATACCGTTTGATCTTGCAATAAACAATACAGTGCTTGAATTTAAGAGCAACAATGTGTTTTTTACATTGCTTTTAGGCTTGCTTGCCATCATGGTGCTTGACTGGCTTAAGTCGGTCGATAAAATAGAAAAGTCATCCTCTGCAGTTAAGTGGTTTTTTATAACACTGATCAGGTGTATAGTAATGGTATCAGTGGTACTTGTTATTATGATTATTGCAGAGTTTGTGTTTTGCTGCGATTATGGAGCAGCGGGGGTGGGCTGTATTGTCATGATGTACCTGCTTTCTTTAAACCGTGATATTGCATTTGCGGTGGCAGTCATACTGCTTGGACTTTTCTCAGGTACCATAGAGTTTTTTGCACTGTTTATGCTTATACCTCTTCGCTATTACAATGGAAAAAGAGGTATTTCTCTTAAATATGTGTTTTACGCCTTTTATCCGGTGCATCTTCTGGTGCTGTATCTGATATGCAGGCTTACTATGGCTGTTACCGGTAACACCTAACAGTGTGACCGGCAACGATTACAGTTCATTTAAATGGGGGAATAGATGAAAAAGCTTTTAAAAACAATATTGGCACTTGTGTTTGCCGCCTGTTGCTTTGTGTTTGCTTCAAAATGCTTAAATACAGGAGGTATGGCCGGTGCCATAGCTGATCTTCCTACAGCTATACACAGAGCCGTAAAGGGGCAGATGCAGACCACAACAGATTATTTAAACGGCGAACAGACAGAGTACGACGAGTCAGTATTTACAGGGGAATATCACTATTATTACGAGAAGCTGTCAGATGATGACAAGCTTATTTACAGGCAGATTTATGCGATGATGCAAAAGCGCATGGATGGAATTTCGTTAAATACTACCGATACTGACAACGTAAGCCGCATACAGCAGTTTGTGCTGCTGGACAATCCACAGTTTTTCTACATAGCAAAGAGTCAGTATATTGTGAGAAACAGCATCATTTTTTCGCCTGTATACAATATGTCGGAGACTGATATCGACAGTGCGGTAAGTGCAATTTCAGGCTATGTGTCATCCTGTATGGCAGGTATTGAGGAAGGGGCATCGGATTATGACAAGGCAGTGCATTTCTATGAGTATGTGATAGAGCATGCCGAGTATGAGGAAAATTCTCCTCACAACCAGGATATGTACTCAGCAGTGCTTGGAAGGACGGTCTGTCAGGGCTATGCGATGATGTTTAAGTATCTGTGTGACCGGGCCGGTATCAGCTCACTTATTGTGACAGGCACCACATCTGATGCAAACCACGCCTGGAATATGGTATATCTGGACGGTGCGTGGTGTGCGGTGGACTGTACCTACGGTGATGGTGATTATCTGGGGAAAGGCATATCATACAGCTGGTTTGGTGTGCCGGCTGATGTGGTGAAGCTCACACGTACATTGGACAATGAGGATATGCTGCCGCAGGAAGCGACTGTGGAGGATGATTATTATTACAGGAATGGGCTGTATTTTACATCCTACGACCTTAAAACATTACAGGGCATGACAACGTCATCTAACTATATCACGTTCAAGTTTTCGGACAGAGAAACCTATGATACTGCATGTCACAGTCTTTTTGAGAAGGGTGACTACAAATATCTCATACCGACGGCAAGAGGCGGCACTATCACATATATGCAGGAGCCTAATTCGCTTGCGGTGTTTATACACATAGAGCTTGGGCGCTGATACAAAAATAAAAGAAAGAGGAATCCAAATGTCATTTTGTCATCTTCACACCCATACCGAGTACAGTCTGCTCGATGGGTCAAACAAGATAAAAGAATATGTAAAGCGCGTTAAGGAGCTTGGCATGAACTCTGCCGCAATCACAGACCATGGTAATATGTACGGTGTGGTGGAGTTTTACAAGACGGCAAAGGCAAATGATATCAATCCGGTCATAGGCTGCGAGGTATATGTGGCGCCAAATTCACGCTTTGACAGGGAGACAAGCCACGGTGATGACAGGTATTATCATCTGATTCTGCTTGCTGAAAATAATACAGGCTATGCCAATCTCATGAAGATAGTGTCAATAGGGTTCACAGAGGGCTATTATTACAGGCCGAGAGTGGATTTTGAGACGCTTGAGAGATATCACGAGGGGCTTATATGCCTGTCTGCCTGTCTGGCAGGAGAAATCCCGAGATACATCGTCAGAGGCTTTTATAACGAGGCGAAGGAGATTGCAAGGAAGTATCAGGACTGCTTTGGAAAAGACAACTTCTTCCTGGAGCTGCAGGACCATGGCATTGATGACCAGAAGCTTGTGAATCAGCAGCTTCTTAGGATGAGCAAGGAGCTTGAAATAGGGTTAGTGTGTACTAATGATGTGCACTACACCTACGAGTCCGATGCGGAGGCACATGATGTGCTTTTGTGCATCCAGACCGGTAAAAAGGTGTCGGACGAGGACAGGATGCGTTATGATGGCGGCCAGTTTTTCGTGAAGAGCGAGGAGCAGATGAGAGCGCTTTTCCCATATGCCACAGAGGCTATTGAGAATACACAGAAAATTGCTGACAGATGCAATGTAACGCTTGAGTTTGGCAATTACAAGATTCCAAAGTATGAGGTGCCCGATGGCTATGACAGTGCCGAAGCCTTCCTCACAGAGCTCTGCGAGAAGGGCTTTAGAGAGAAGTATATAGGCTGTGGCGAGTATAGTGATGAGGAGCTAAAAAAGATACATGCCGATATGGACTATGAGCTTGGTATCATAAAGACCATGGGCTTTATAGAGTATATTCTTATCGTGTGGGATTATATCAACTGGTGCCGCACGCACGACTGCTGGGTAGGCCCGGGACGAGGCTCAGCGGCGGGAAGCAGGGTGTGCTACTGTACCGGGATTACGGATATTGACCCGGTTAAATATAATCTGCTCTTTGAAAGATTTCTTAACCCTGAGCGAGTTTCCATGCCTGATATCGACGTGGATTTTGAATACGCGGAGAGATATCGCGCCATAGAGTATGTTCAGGAGAAGTACGGACACGATTCGGTAACGCAGATAGTCACCTTTGGTACGATGGCGGCAAGAGGTGTCATAAAATCAGTCGGAAAAGCGCTGGATTTCCCATATGCAGAGACTGACAGGCTTGCAAAGATGGTGCCTCAGGAGCTGAATATTACAATTGACAAGGCACTTCAGATGAACCCTGAATTCAAGGGCATTTACGAGAGTGATGCGAGAGTGCATGAAATGATAGATATGGCAAAAAGGCTCGAGGGACTGCCAAACCATACTTCCGTGCATGCAGCAGGAGTGGTAATTTATCCGGGTGTGGCGAGCGATTATGTGCCTCTTGGAAGGGCAAATGACGGAAGCCCTACCGCAGAGTACAATATGGTACAGCTCGAGGAGCTTGGCCTTTTAAAGATGGATTTTCTAGGGCTTCGTACACTTACGGTGCTAAAGGATTCCGTGAAGAATATCAAGGCATCAAGGGGCATTGATGTGGATATCGACCATATTGATTTCAACGATAAGGGCACACTTGACTTTATCGGAACAGGAAAGACGGAAGGGGTATTCCAGCTCGAGTCTGCCGGTATGCAAAGCTTCATGAAGGAGCTCAGTCCACAGAGCTTTGAGGACATCGTGGCAGGTATTTCGCTCTACCGCCCGGGTCCTATGGATTTCATCCCAAACTATATAAAGGGCAAGAACAATCCAAATGAGATAAGCTATGTGACACCGGAGCTTGAGAGTATTTTAGAGCCGACCTACGGCTGTATAGTATACCAGGAGCAGGTTATGCAGATAGTGCAGAAGCTCGCGGGCTATACAATGGGACAGGCGGACAACATCCGCCGTGCCATGAGCAAGAAGAAGCAGTATGTCATCGACGCAGAGCGCCAGAGCTTTGTGTACGGAGATAAGGAGCGTGGCATAAAGGGCTGTGTGGCAAACGGCATAGATGAAAAGGCTGCCAACAGCATATACGATTCGATGGTTGATTTTGCTAAGTATGCGTTCAACAAATCACATGCAGCCGCGTATGCGAAAATCAGTGTTCAGACTGCATGGCTCAAAAACTACTATCCGGTCGAGTTTATGGCAGCGCTCATGACTTCTGTTATAGACAATTCCGCCAAGGCGGCGCAGTATCTTTACAGCTGTCGTGATATGGGTATTAAGGTGCTTCCGCCGGATATCAACTGTGGACAGGGCGAGTTTACCGCAGAGGGCGACCATGTCAGATATGGCATGTATGCCATCAAATCACTCGGCAGGCCGGTCATAGACCAGATAATCGAGGAGAGAGAAAGTGGCGGCAGATTCCGCACACTCTCTGATTTTATTGAGAGAACCTGCCAGAAGGAGCTTATCAACAAGCGTGCGATTGAGAATCTGATAAAGGCTGGTGCCTGTGATTCACTCGATGGCACGAGAAAGCAGATGGCAATGGTGTATGCATCGATTGTGGACAGGGTGCAGCATGACAAAAAGTCAACTATGGCAGGGCAGATGAGCCTGTTTGATCTGGTCTCAGACGAGGACAGGCAGTCGTTTGAGCTTAAGTACCCAAATGTTGGTGAATATGATGCAGAGGAGGCTCTTGCATATGAAAAAGAGGTGCTTGGCATCTATTTAAGCGGACATCCTCTGGAAAAATATGCAGCTGCTCTAAAGAAAAACATCACAGCAAATGCGATAGATTTTGAGCTCGAAGAGGAGAGCGGTGCCGTTAAGATAAAGGACGATGCGCACGTGGTAATCGGAGGCATGATAGCAACAAAGACTATTAAGTTTACCAGGTACAATCAGGCTATGGCTTTTATCACGATAGAGGATCTGACAGGAACAGTCGAGGTTATTATTTTTCCAAGAGATTACGAGCGTTATCAGAGATATTTACAGGATGATGCTAAAATATTTGTTATCGGACATGCGACGGTCGAGGATGAGCAGAACGGCAAGATAATATGCGAGAAAATCATACCGTTTGATGAGCTTCCGAAACAACTCTGGCTTAAGTTTGATACGATGGATGACTATAAGAAAAATGAGAGCAGGCTTCTTGAGACAATCCGTGAATCAGACGGAGCAGATGAGGTCATAATTTACATCGCAGATACAAAGCAGATGAAGAAACTTGGCAGAAATTATTCCGTAAATGCAAATAATGAACTCATGGAGCAGCTTTTGGAATTTTTAGACAAAGAAAATGCGAAAATTGTTGAAAAGAATATTGAAAAATTATGCTAAAACAAGTACAATAGATTGGGATTAGAATAAATGATAATTTTTTAACATATGGAGGTTATACCAATGGCAAAAGAGATTAACACAATAGGTGTACTTACAAGTGGTGGTGACGCACCGGGAATGAACGCAGCAATTCGTGCCGTTGTTCGTCAGGCTCTCTCAAAGGGCAAGAAGGTTAAAGGAATCAAGAGAGGATACGCAGGTCTGTTAAATGAAGAGATCGTGGATATGGATTCAAAGAGCGTTTCAGACACAATCTCACGCGGTGGTACAATCTTACAGACAGCCAGATGTAAGGAGTTCGTTACAGCAGAGGGACAGCAGAAGGGTGCTGAGATCTGCAAGAAGCATGGTATCGATGCTATCGTAGTTATCGGTGGTGACGGATCCTTCCAGGGTGCGCAGAAGCTTGCTGCACTTGGCATCAATACAATCGGTCTTCCTGGCACAATCGACCTTGATATCGCATGTACTGATTACACAATCGGTTTTGATACAGCCTGCAACACAGCTATGGAGGCTATCGACAAGGTACGTGATACATCTACATCACACGAGAGATGCTCAATCATCGAGGTTATGGGACGTGGAGCCGGATACATTGCATTATGGTGCGGTCTTGCAAACGGCGCTGAGGAAGTATTACTTCCTGAGAAGTATGACAACAACCTTGAGGCACTCATCGAGAGAGTAGCTCACGCAAGAGAGCTCGGCAAGCAGCATTACATCATCATCAATGCTGAGGGTGTAGGACATTCACAGGAGATGGCTAAGGAAATCGAGGCTGCAACAGGCATCGAGACACGTGCAACTATCCTTGGACATATGCAAAGAGGTGGAAGCCCATCATGCAAGGATCGTGTATACGCTACAATCATGGGCGCTATGGCAGTTGATTTACTCTGCGAGGGCAAGTCAAACAGAGTTATTGCCCACAAGGATGGCAATTTCGTAGATTTCGATATCGACGAGGCACTTGCTATGAAGAAGAGTGTAGACGAGTACATGTACGATATCTCTAAATCTCTGGTTTAGCATCTAATATAGTTACGATAATATGAATGCCCTTGTATCCGGCACATTAATGCAGGTAATTGCGTGCATTTGAAGTGCCGGTGCAGGGGCATTTATGCATTCGTAGAAATCTGATTAATCATAAATGAGGGGCAAAATACTTTTTGACCCTCATATCATCAATATAGAAAGAGAAGAAAATGATTACAAGTGCATCAAACAAAAGCATAAAAAATGTGCAGGCTCTTTTAAGCAAGGCAAAGGAGCGGAAAAAGCAGGGCGTATTCGTGGTTGAGGGTCCAAAGATGAGCTTTGAGGCGCCATATGACTGGGTAAGTGCTGTATATATGTCTGAGTCATTTTTTAATGATGACAGGTTTAAGGAAGAGAAGAAGCGTTTCTTTGACAAAACAGAAATAGTGAGTGACTCGGTGTTTAAGAGCATGTCTGACACGCAGACTCCGCAGGGCGTGCTTGCTGTAGTAAAGATGCCGCACTATGATATAGATGACCTGTTTAAGGGGGATAAGACAGAGCTTCTTGTGCTTGAGAGCATACAGGATCCGGGAAACTTAGGCACTATGGTCCGTACCGGTGAGGGCGCAGGTGTAAGCGGCATTATAATGAATCGCACAACAGTGGACATTTTTAATCCAAAGACTGTGCGCTCAACCATGGGCTCACTCTACCGTGTGCCGTTTTACATCACGGATGACCTTCCGGAGACTATAGAGTATGCAAAGTCAAAGGGAGTTTATCTCTACGCAGCTCATTTAAAGGGTAAGTGCTCTTATGACAGACCGGACTACACCGGAGCCTGTGGCTTTATGATAGGAAATGAGGGCAATGGATTATCAGATGAGATAGCTGACATGGCGGACACATATATCCGCATCCCTATGGAGGGAGCTGTGGAGTCGCTTAATGCCGCAATATCAGCCACTTTGCTCATGTATGAGTGCAATCGTCAGAGAAGACTTTTGGGAGAATAATATGCGTATTTGGTTTAAGATTTATACTGACACGCATCTGATGCGTGATATTACAATAGAAAATGATAGTGACGACACACGTACACACAAGATTTTTAAGTCTCTTGAGGATGCCTGCCTTGCATTTGACCTGGGAAAGCCCATCTGGCTTGACAGCAATGTAAGTGATTTCAAGAGGCATGGAAAGACACGCTTTACGAAGGATAATTTTGTGGAGGACATTGACTTTGATTTTCTCGAGATGCATATCATCGAGGAGGATTGATGTCTTATTTGAATAAAAAATATATAAAGAATGGGTATAATTTGCCAATTATGTGAATAAATATGCTATAATTGAATTTAGCAGCTGTAAATCAGGTGAATACATTATAGGGAGGTTTTTAATGGAACAAGAGTTTGCGGAGGGCATCGATAGCTGGGAAACTATGATGTTTTTATACAATTCTGCACTGAAAGAGGTCAATACGAAGCTCGAGATACTAAATGACGAGTTCGTTCACATACATAATTATAATCCGATAGAGTACATAAAGTCACGTATCAAGACTCCTGAGAGCATAGTTAAGAAGCTCAAAAAGGGTGGCTACGAGAGCACTATAGAGAATATGGTCACATATGTAAAGGACATAGCGGGCATCAGAATCGTGTGCTCGTTCACATCCGATATATACCGGCTTGCTGAGATGATCGGCAGGCAGAATGATCTGACCGTCATATCGGTAAAGGACTATATGAAGCATCCGAAGGCGAGCGGCTACAAGAGCTACCACATGATTGTTTCGGTGCCTATTTTTCTTTCAAACAAGGTGGTTGACACAAAGGTTGAGATACAGATTCGTACAATAGCTATGGATTTCTGGGCAAGCCTTGAGCACAAGATATATTACAAGTTCGAGGGCAATGCACCTGAGTATATCAGCCGCGATCTGCGTGAGTGTGCAGGTATTGTAGGACAGCTTGATGCAAAGATGCTTTCGCTCAATGAGGCAATCCTTGAGGCCAAGGAGAAGCAGGAGCAGGAGAGGGAGGAGAAAATACGAGAAGATGAACATCATTAATGTCGAAAATATAACAAAGTCATATACTGGAAGGAAGCTTTTTTCTAAAGCTTCCTTTTATGTGCAGGAAAACGAAAAAATCGGTATCATCGGTATAAATGGTACAGGAAAGTCTACACTTTTAAAGATTGTGGCTGGTGATGAAGAGCCGGATGAGGGAACTGTCACCACAGCAAATCATATAGTGATAAATTATCTGCCGCAGAATCCGGAGTTTGACCCGGACGAGACAGCACTTGAGCATGTGATGAGCCGTGTGGTTACCTCACAGCTGGATGAGGACATGCGCTGGAGTATAGAAAGTGATGCAAAGTCACTTCTTATGAAGCTTGATATCACAGATATGACGCAAAAGACCGGTGAGCTTTCAGGAGGACAGAGAAAGAGGCTTGCGCTTGCAACAGTCGTACTTAAGCCGTGTGATGTGCTTATATTGGACGAGCCGACCAACCACTTAGATTACGAGATGGTGGAGTGGCTTGAGGATTATCTGCGCCGTTTCAGGGGTGCAATCATCATGATTACGCATGACCGCTATTTCCTCGACAGTGTCTGCAACAGAATCGTTGAGGTGGACAAGGGACAGACATACAGCTATGATACAAACTACTCGGGCTTTCTTGAGCTTAAGGCAGCCAGGGAGGAGAGCGAGAGAGCAAGTGAGCGCAAGCGCCAGTCTATCCTTAGAAAAGAAATAGAGTGGATGCAGCGCGGAGCAAGAGCTCGTTCCACAAAGCAGAAGGCACACATCCAAAGATATGAGGCTCTGCGAGACCAAAAAGGACCGCAGACAGACGGAAAAGTTGAGCTTTCATCGGTTTCATCGCGTATGGGAAGGACAACCATAGAGCTTCATGATATTTCAAAGGCATAC
>OGLO01000475.1_pt1 | contig 10508 bp, 9 predicted proteins | sample 1572891 | NCBI WGS metagenome assembly OGLO01 (sample SAMEA2581999, study PRJEB24529) | metagenome | biome: Human gut stool | place: China | collected 2011
CCCTCAAAATAAAGTTCCTCATCCACCTTTATCGGTACATCCATTTCTTCCGGTGAACTGCCAAGGATCGTCCTCCAGCGTCCGGCTACTTTTCCACACATTTCCATAAATCTTTCATGGATATCCGGCTGTTCATTACAGGTCTGCAAAATCCTTTGTGCCACCTTTCTCCATGTAGATGTCTCTATCCATTCTCCCGGTGCGAACTGGACTGCCAGCGGTCTTTTCCCTTTCAGTTCTGCCGGGGACACTGTGATAAGGCTGCTTTCCCGGATCGTATCTTTCACATTTGTATGCAGCTCCCCACTCCGATACATCTGGAGCAGTGCATCACATTTCGTGTTCACAAGCTGTAACATTTCCTCCCTCAGTTCTTCTATCAGTTGCTCATAATTCATACGCTTTTCTCCTCCTGTCACACAATCTTGTGTTTCTTTCTTCTATATAATCTTTCTTCCGCTTATTTCCCTATTACACACTTTTCTATTCCTATTGTTCTGCACTTGTTTCCTAGTTTTATGCCAACAATAAAACGCCCGGATCATCGGGCATTTTATTCTTACCATAAACTGGCAGGAATAACGTTTCCTATTTACTTGCTGCCATTCCTGCCGCAGCCTTACTCATATCGAATCTCCTTTTCCATGACAATGCCTGACTGGAACTGTATCAGCAGCTTCTCGCTGGATTCCACTTTGATGGTCGAGATCAGCCGTCTGACAAGGTCATTGTCGAACTCCTGTATCTGGCAGGTGCTTGTGCTTAAGTAATGGTCGATATCTTGGATTCTCTGTTCATAGCTGTCAGCCATCCGTTTCTCGTTTCTGGCTGTTTTCTGTGCCTCTTTTAAGGCATTAATTTCTTCTGCTATGGTACGGTAGCGTTCATCAAACTCAGGTGTGTAGGAGCCGGTCTTTGCATTCTCTGCAATCAGTGCCACCATCTCTTCCTGTTTTTCTTTTATCTTTTCTTCGTATTCCCCGGACTCTTTTGCGGTGCCGTAGCTCCCGATGACATGGATAATGTTCTGCCGGAAGTTTTCCAAAAATTCCATATCATCACTCGTGATCCTGTGGATGGCTTCCATCACCGCCCTGTTTAATGCGTTCTCTTCGAGTGTCTCGGATTCCCCGCATTTCTTCACTCCGTTAGTCAATCGGTTGCTGCATCTCCAGACAACTTTCTTTTTCCCGTTTCTCGCCCAGGTGACTCTCCGGTACTCCTGCCCGCATTTTCCGCAGATCAGCATGCCGGTCAGTGCATAGGTGGAGGAATACCTGCTCCTCTGGTTCTTCTTCCGGGTGACAGCCGCCTTGCATAAGGATGCCCTCCGCATCATCTCTTCCTGTACCCTGTAGAACAGCTCCTTCGGGATAATCGCCTCATGGTCATCTTCCACATAATACTGCGGTACGATTCCAGTGTTCTTGACTTTCTTTTTTGTCATGAAATCCACCGTATAGGTTTTCTGCAGTAATGCATCTCCCATGTATTTTTCATTGCGGAGCATTTTGTCTATTACCGTGGAATGCCATTTGTCCTGCCCTGTGGCGGTCTTGATTCCCTGCTCTTCCAGATGCTTTGCGATCTTCCCGGTACTGTAGCCCTCCAGATAAAGCCGGAAAATCAGCTTTACGATCTCTGCCTCTTCGGGTACGATGACCAGGTCACCATCCTCGTTTTTGGTGTATCCCATGAACTTTGTGCAGTTTACGATGACCTTGCCTTTTTCAAATTTCCTCACGACTCCCCAGCGGATGTTCTCACTGATGTTGCGGCTCTCCTCCTGTGCCAGGCTGCTTAAGATGGTGATAAGGATTTCGCCGGTTCCCTCCAGTGTATTGATTCCCTCTTTCTCGAACACCACCGCCACATTCTTTTCCTTGAGTTTTCGGATGGTCACCAGCGAGTCTACCGTGTTCCTCGCAAACCTGCTGACCGACTTTGTAAGGATCATGTCGATCTTTCCGGCAAGGGCATCCTGTATCATGGCATTAAAGTCTGCCCTCTTTTTGGTGTTTGTTCCACTCTTTCCGTCATCCGCATAAATGCCGGCATTTTTCCAGTTTTCGTTTTCGGATATCTTGCTGGTATAATACTCCACCTGTGCCTCATAGCTGCTGTCCTGCTCTTCCAGTTCCGTACTGACACGGCAGTAGGCAGCGACCTTCATTTTCTTCTCTGACAGTTTCACATTCCGGTCATACTGCACCTTGGCAGGTATCATGCTGATCTTTTTTGCTGTTTCTGCCATCTGCTCTCCCTCCTAATCCTTATATCCGACTGTGACACGGCTCCCATTGATAAACTCCACTTCTGCCATGTTTCCGCTATGCACCCAGATGCGTGCGATTATTTTTCTATATAAATTTTCATCAAACGTTTCCAGTTCCTTTTTTCCTGCAAGGATGTTTTTGACCTCCTCTGTCCGGAACTCCCCATCCCTGACCTCCAGTGTCCGGTAGCGTTCCTCTGCCCTTTCATAGAGCAATTTCATCAGGTCTGTTTCTGTGCGTTCCTGTTCTTCTTTCATCCGCTGCAGGTTCCGCTCCAGAACCCGGTACTGAGGGCTGACCTTTTCCTCCTGCCTGTGTACCCGGAGCAGGCCTTTGTTTCGTATCACTGCATTGATGGCTTCCACACACACCTGCTTTGCCTGCCCGTCTGTAATAAAACTGTTCCTGCAGTTTTTTGCTCTGCCAGTCACATAGTTCCTGCACTTCCACTTGGCAGTGCCGCCACGCTCTTTTTTGTGGTTCGGCTGGATATGGCTGCATACTGCCCCGCATTCTGCACACCAGATGACACCTCCGAAAAGGATTCTTTCATCCCTGCCGGGCCGGTGGTCTGCCCTTCCAAGCTCTGCCCTCACCTTTTCCCGTCTGCGCTGGACTCTCTCAAACAGTTCCTCTCCTATGAGCTGCGGATAGTATTCTGTGCCAAGGTAGCTTGGGTTTTCCAGTATCCTGCCAATGGATGCATGGGTCCAGGACACTTTCCCTTTTGCATTGCATATGTTTCTCCCTTTCAGGTTCTGGGCGATCCTGCCTGCCGCCACTCCGCTGTCATAGTCTGTAAATATCTGTTCCACAATCTTTCTTTGCTCTTCGCAGATGGTGATTTTTCCATCCACAACTTTATAGCCGATTGGCATGTGCCACTGCATCCTGTCCACCTCCCCTCTCCGTCAGTTTCAGTCCGTTGTACAGGCAGAAGGTGATGTCGTGTTCTTTGGAGACCACGATCTTCTCCGCTGTCATTTTAAACAGTTGCTCGTCAAACTCCTCCATTAATCCGTCCTGTTCTGCGATCAGTTGGATAAGCTGTTCGGTCCGCACGATTTCTTTTGTCCTTCTCAGCTTTCTGGTCAAAAGTGTCTTTTTTCTCCTGCATTCCGTCAGTTGCCAGCCAAGCTTGCTACTGCTCTCCATAAAAAGAGCAGAGTCCATATATCCTTTCCTCATGACTTGGTTTAGGATTTGGCTCTGCCCGCTTATATCTTTGATTTCCCTATCCAGTTGTCTGATTTCCTCACTGTCCTGCCTTGCTGCCACAAGTTCTGTCAGCTCTTTTAACAGCGGCTCTAATATCGTTCCCTGATTGGTGTACAGCTTGTTCCACATGTCTGTAAAAGCCCGGTGCAGCACATCCTCCCGGATGGCTTTCATGCAGCAGCTCTCTTTATCCTCCACATGTCCGCTGCACGTCCAGATGATCTTCTCATAAGGTTTCCCAATGTAGATTTTCTGCCGCCGGAAGGTTCTTCCGCACTCTCCGCAGATGATTCTGCCGGAAAACAGGTATCTTTTGGTGTAGTCACTCTTGTTCATGTGCAGTACATCCACCCGGTATGCCATCAGGTTGCGTACCGCTTCTGCCTCCTCATGTGTGACAATTGGCGGATGGCTGTCTTTGATGAGATACTGGTTTCTCTGTCCGTTGTTTACCCTGCGGACAAATGGGAACCTTGTTTCTGTATATGTCCTCTGCTGAAGCATATCTCCCTCATAAATGGGATTTTTCAGAATGTCCTGTATCACCCCGTCCTGCCACTTTTCTGCACCCCGGATTGTTGGAATGCCTTTCTGGTTCAGTGCCTTTGCTATCACATACACTCCCATGCCGTTTAAGTAAGACTCATAAATCCACCTTACGGTTTCTGCCTCGGATTCTATGATGACTAAATTTCCATCCTCGTCTTTTCCATAGCCATACGCTGGCGTCGATATGATATAGGTTCCATCCTGAAAGCGTTTCTGTATCGCCCATCGGTTGTTGCTTGAGATGTTTTCTGATTCCCCCTGCGCCACCGATGCCAGGATGGTAATGAACAGCTCGCTTTTTTCTGACAGCGTGTTGATATTCTCTTTTTCAAAGTAGATTCCAACGCCAATCTCCTTCAGCTTTCGGATGGTCTGGATGCATTCCACCGTATTTCTTGCAAATCTTGTGATGGATTTCGTAAGGATCAGGTCGATGTTCCCATCCTCACAGTCTGAAATCATCATCTGGAACTCATCCCTGTGCTTTACGTTTGTTCCGCTGATTCCTTCATCCGCATACACCCCTGCAAACTCCCACAGGGGGTTGCTCTCGATTTTTTCCGTATAGTACTCGACCTGTGCAGTATAGGAAGTTGCCTGTGCCTGACTGCCGGTACTGACTCTGGCATATCCGCACACTTTCAGCCTGCGTTCTTCCTGTGTATGTTTCTGCGCTTTTGCTGCCTTTATGACAGTCACTTTTTTTACCATACTTTTTTCTCCTTTCCCAGTATTTTCAATGGTTTTCACTCCCTGTCAGCAACATACACTACCACATAGTCCTTTATATATCCAGTGTTATTACAGATATACTTTTGCTAATTCCGGGGAGAAAGTCTTGACATTCAAAACCCGGATTTTTTCCCATTCTTCCTCGGTTAACAGCTTATCTTCATGCATCCTTTTTAAGAGAAATTCGGCAATCTTATACCGCACCTCATTCGCTCCGCCTTCCATCATCTTTTCCCTTTTTCCTCCCGCAATTTAAGAACGTTAAATTCATTCTCCCAAGCCAAACACTTTTGCCCAGAAGAAACACCTTTACATCATCCCGATTTCAGCCATGGTTGCAGCCTCATCTTCTTCCCGGAAATACTGTTCCGATACATCCCTGCTGACTGAAAGCACCTCTCCCGCGTCCTTTTCTCCCATCTGGATCGGGATTAAGAACGGATGGATTTCCTTACAGAATTCCTGATTGGGACAGCTATTGATAAAATAGCCACAGGTATCTAATATCAGCCTGTCACACATATCTGTGATGACGATCTTTTCGGCTTCAAACATGTGGCTGCCGATATAATTTGCGATATTTTCTGCCGTGGTCGAGATATAGTCCTCTTTCCGCTCCCCTCCATCACTCGGATAAAGATAGGCATATCCTGCCCTCTCCGTTTCAAAAATCCTTAACATCATTTCGGTATCTTCTTTCTTCATCTCCTGTTTTCCTCCATTCCCCATTTTTCAGCTTTTCTTAACTCCACAAGAATACGGCGGAAGTTCCCCTCCGCCGCATGGTTTCTGTAATTAAGTCTTACTGCCATAATCCTTCACTTCATAAATAAAAAGTGTCTGTCCCTATTCGTCACTACTCCCCGGAACCAAAACGCCGCCAAAACAGAGAAGAAAAAATCCCAAAGCCGGCATTTCATGGGCAGTCAGTCCAGACTGTCTTTGGTCCCTGCCACTCGGACAGGCAGACATCACAGGTATCTCACCTCCACCACTGCGTGCTGGCTAATCTCAAGGTGTATCATTATAGGCCATTCCCCTCTTCGCGCCTGTCCACCACAGACAGGCTGTACCCCGGCTTTCCCGCTCGGCTCCTTAGATGCGATCTTTTTCACAGCATGGCTGGCAGAAAGAACATCTGCCCGATTGCTGCAGGAATGTCACTGCGCCCCGGTTACGGCTCATGAAACGGCTAACGTATCTGAACTGCTGGATATGGCTGGCAGGATATGGCGTGATTCCATCCTGCGCTCGGAGCCCTGCATTCCTCTCCGGCATTTTTCAATGTGCGTTTTGTCTGCCTGTGTCGTATCCACACACGAGACATGAGAGGATTCCCGGAAGAGACCATCTGTCCAGAAAAAGTTCCTCTCATAAGGTACTCACAGAAAAACACGTTTTGAGGGGGTATTAATCAAAATATTTTTTTATTTTCTTTACCGCACCGTTTATGCTCTCCCGGATGTTCTTCTCTCCGACCCCTTCTTTCGCTGCAATCTGCCGGTATGTCATGCCCTCAAAAAAATAAAAATGCAGCCGCTCTCTCTGCACTGGGGTGAGTGACTGCATTGCTTTCTGCAGGGTTTCTATTTCCATCTGCCGGATGACCGTATCCTCTACCGATTCCCCGGTCAGCTCCACCAGATCTTCCGTTTCTCCCTCTGTATATCCGTCCTTGGTCGTATGTCTGATATCCCGCATTTCCTGTGCGTGGGCTTCTTTGCGGAACGTATCGACAAGTGCCTCGTAGACTTCTCTGGTCACATAGGTGTATTCCAGTTCACCAACTGCATCTTTATAAAAATCCTTTACTCTGATCCTGATCCATTCTGACATTCAAATGTCCTCCATTTCGTAATTTTTTTGAAATGAAGGACATCTGGCGGACCTCTGGGTTCTGCTTTACTGGAAAAAGACAATAAAAAAAGGTGCTGTTCCCATGCAAAATAAAGCATGCAAAACTGCACCCGGATGTTATCCTTATGAACTTTTCCCTTTCTGCCGCCCCCTGCAATCCGGTGCGGCATGAATTCCCCAAAACATGCCACGCCTTTCTTCTCCTAAGCCTTTTTGCGGTACTATACTTGGAAAGAAAGTTCGCTTCAATATAAGTGTAATAAGTCTTACGGTACCTGTAATAAGTTACCGTTTCGTCTTGTCATCCCTCCTGTTTTCCAGAAAAAAAGTCCCTTCCGCATGTTCGGAAAGGACTATCCATTTTCGGTATGCGACTGTATCCATAACTGTGCTTTTCCTACGAGCATGAACAGTGCCGTGATGCAGATTCCCGTATAAACAGCGTAAGCATACGGTATCTGGCCTGCATGCCACAAAATGCCAAGCACAGCCAGTTCCAAAGCTGCGATCAGCCTTGCTTTTCTGCCAAAATGCTTTTGTTCCTCTTTATCCAGTTTCCGGTTCTTGCTGTGCATGGGGCTGAGTAAAAAAATGATCCCTGCGGACACCAGCAATACTGCCAGCAGCCTTGCCAGCGATGTCTTGTAAAACACAGCCTGTGTATAAACCGGAACCAGCAGCACCAGATTGGAACCAAGGTAACAGAAAATCCTGCTGTCTGAGTGATATCCACCGGTATAACTGCGAAGAACCATAAAAGACAGGGTAAACACTGCCACAACCGCCAGTTGCTCTGTAAGCAGGCCGATGACCAGTGCTGTCACAACGTTTAGAAGCAGGATCATACCATTGCGTATTCCAAACTGGTATAATTCCTGCTCCTCCTCTTTTATGATTCCCCGCTCAACCATACGGTGGCTGAGCCATTTCGTCATGATTTAAAACCTTCTGAGTTTTTTGGAATCTTCCGGCATCTTGTCCTGTCCCAGATACCACATGCAGGAACGGTTCGTTGCCATGGTTGTCACCATAAGTGCCAGTGCTGCCATCACACTCATGGATTTGCTGCTCAGTCGGTACATCCAGTTTCTTTTCTTCATTTTTAGTAAAACCCTCCTTTTTTTGATGTTTTCACTCTAACAGTTTCCATGTAAAAATCAATCTATCTGTAACAAGTTGCAGGTTTGCTGTAATAAGTTGCAGTCTCACTCCAGTTTTGCAACTCCGTTGAGCAGAAGGACTGCCTCAAAATGTTCCCCCTGATCCTTTAATATCAGCTCCCCACCGTATTTTTCTGCCACTTTCCGCACCGAACGGATTCCCCTGCCGTGTTTTATTTTATCTTTTTTGCTTGTCTGTTGACAGGAACTTGTCCCGGATGGCTTGCTGTTCTTAATGGATAAAAGCAGTCTGCCCTCCTGAAACTTTGATTCCACATGAACATACCGTTTTTCCTGTTCCACTGCCATCGCTGCCTCTATCGCATTATCCAAAAGATTCCCATACAGAACACCCATGTCCCCGATATCTACGGATACTCTCTGGGGGAGCAGCGTTGTAACCTGCATCGGTATCTCTTTCTCTTTTGCCTTTACGCTTTTTACTTTTAATATGGCATTCACCACAGGATTTGCGGAATAAATGATCTCTTCTGCCAGCCGGATGTCCTGTATCTGTTCCTGATACCGTTCCATGTCCTGATAGTATTCGTTCCGGTATAAGATTTCCCTCTGGATCATTTCCTCTTCGTGCTGTTTTTCTTCCACTGTCGTATACTTTTCAATCATCAGAAAAATTACATAATTAGTGATGATAATGACAAAGATGATGCACATGCACAGCACGACCATCTGTGCCGAGATTAATTCTTTTGCAACCTCTATCAGTAAAAAGCAACTGATCAGGCTGCATAAAGGTATCATTGTCAACATATATTGCGTTTCTTTTGGCATTGCTGATAGTCGAATGCTTTTTCCAGATTTCAGTCTGCAAAACACCTCCACAATTGTTGCTTTCAAAAATGCCATAAAAAACACGATAAAATAATATGAAACCGTGGTATCGTCCAACACCTTTTCCATGAATGCCTTATTAAACAAATATCCTAACGGTTCTGCAACTCCCATAATCCCCATATACAGCAGAACCGCAATCAGCCTGCTTACAATCCCTGCCTCATACTGGCAGACATATACACAGAGAATCGCCACCATCGTCACAAAATTCAGCCAGCTTATCCCCATCTGGTTCACCGCACTTCCAATCAGCTCGCACACTACCAGCAGAAGAACAGAAAACTCCATGGAAGTTTTTCTGTTTCCGATGAACTCCTCTAAATACCTGCGGTAAATGCAGAGGTCAAAAAGATTTATGACAAGCCTCACCCCATATAATGCCATGTCACATTCCTCCCTGCACAAATGCGATGTGCTTTTCCGTCAGCTCCTTCCGGTACCCTCTTGTCACTCCCAGCTCTGTGCCGTCTGTAAGCATGACCATGCCGCTGGATACAGAATGAACATGTTTCAAATTAACGATAAAAGAGCCATGAACGGCGGCAAACATGCGCTCGTCCAGTTTCTCCCATATTTCATTCAGGTTCATGTTGGACTGATATTTCATTTTCTTTGTGTGGATTATCGCCTGACGCCCCCGCTTTTCCAGATACAGGATTTCGTCAAACTTCAGACTGTACCGCACCCTGCGGTAACAAAATGAGAAACTCTGATTGGTCAGATTCAGATAGGTTCCTGCCTTTTCAAACAGCATACGGAGCCTTTCTTCTGAGATTGGTTTTGGAATAAAATCAAATGTGACAACTTCAAATACACTTGGCATGTATTTGGTATAGCTGGTAAGAAACACCAGTAATGCCTTGGAATCTGTCTCACGGATCTGTTTTGCCACCGCCAGTCCGTCCATTCCAGGCATCTCAATATCAAGAATGTACATATCCGGCTTTTGCTCCGCATCTGCACATTCCCTCAATAATTCTTCCGGTCTGGTATAAAACACATACTCCACCGCATAGTCGATCATACGCAGTGTATAGCGTCTGATCCTTTCAATGTCCTGCTGATTATCATCGCAGATTGCTACCCTCATATATCGTCTCCTTCTCAAAATATATTTATCAAATATACATCCCGGAGACTGTGCTGCTTTAACGGCCTGTCATCAGCTTTCTCATATACGCAAGCATACGGTCTATAAATGCATCCCGTTCCTCCCTGCTGCAGTTTGCAAGGAACAGTTCAATATCAACCTTATGATTTGTATCCCCCGTAACCAGATAAGTCGGCTCAATCCTGTACTTTTCATACAAGATCAGCATTTTCTCTGGCTGTAAGCCATAGACACCACTTTCGATTTTGCGATAATGCTCTACCCCTACATCCAGCGTCTCTGCAAAAACTTCCTGCGTATATCCACTGTTTTCTCTGGCGGTTTGCAACCTTTTTCCAATCTGTATATTGATTTCCTTCTTCTCTGCTTTCATGGAATTCACCTCGCTTTTATGGTAATGATACCAACGAGAAATACCCGAAAACAGATTGCAATACAACACTTCAAAAGTCGTATTGCGACATATCCCCATAAACGAAAAGTGAGCAGCAGACACCAATCCGCTACTCGCCTTCTATCTTTCTTTATTCTAATTACATTTCCTGTTATTCCACCAGTTTCCCAAGCACCACATGATTATATTGGTAACTCACAATCCTTTAGCCAAAATCGCAGTTCCATAACAGTCACAGCAATTTTATATTTTACTTCGATTTCAACTTTTTCTGGCGGATTGGCTAAAAGCCTGTCAATATCCTGTTCCTCAACATCAGCCATTTTTGCTATCGTTAGCTTGGATATGCCATGATA
>OGLO01000478.1_pt1 | contig 10424 bp, 7 predicted proteins | sample 1572891 | NCBI WGS metagenome assembly OGLO01 (sample SAMEA2581999, study PRJEB24529) | metagenome | biome: Human gut stool | place: China | collected 2011
AGCACACAAAAAGCATCGCATGTATCATATCAATATCAGATATATGCGGTGCTTTTTAGATTGCATAGAATTGTATTAAGATTCTCTCTGCTACACAGAAATGCCATATATTCCTCATAATCATAACTGAGTATAAGTTACGGTTCACACCTAACAGTGTGAACAGCAACGATTTGAGTATAACTGATAAATATAGTACTAGGAATAATCCACACAAAGTGGTATACTCTCTAGTAGGTATATCAATCGATGCGGGCTGCACAAAGGTGTGGCCGGTAACTATTAATTTGTAGTACATTCTCGAAACCGCAACCGTTGCATCGGCAGCATCAGCGCAACGCAGCGGGGATAAGGAGAGTAAAATGAAGAAAAAAATAAAATTCAAGGGCAGGCTGAAAAGCTACATGTGCTGGCCGCTATATCTGACGTTTGTGTGGATATGTGCTGACGGAATAGCACTGCGCTATGACAGAAGGCTTGGCTATGGCATGGTAGGCTTTACAGTGTTTTACTTTGCGCTCGTGCTGTTTTTGTATGTCAGAAGCAAGTCAGTCGTTGCAAATGAGCTGATAAGCTTTGCAACACAGTATTCATCGGTGCAGAAGAGGCTGCTTAATGAGTTTGAGGTGCCGTATGCCCTGCTTGAGTACTCCGGCAAGATACTCTGGGTAAATGACAAATTCGCAGAGCTCATGGGAGTGGATAAAAACTATCACAAATCAATCACAACACTTTTTCCGACAGTGACCAGAGAGCTTCTCACCAAGAGTGATGCGCCGACAGACTTCAAGATAGTAAATGAGGAGGAGGACAGCATAGTCCGTCTGTCCGTCAAGCGAATATATTTCAACTCAATCGCAGAGGAAAATGAGATAATCGACACAAATGAAGCAGACCAGTTTTTGACGGCGCTGTACGTATTTGATGAGTCGGAGCTTTATCACTGCAAGAAGGAAATCACAGAGCAGAAGCAGGTCTCAGCGCTTGTATATATTGACAACTATGATGAGGCGCTCGACAGCATAGAGGACGTAAAGAGGTCACTGCTCGTTGCACTTATCGACAGGCGTGTAAACCAGTATTTTGCCAAGTATGACGGACTTGTCAGAAAGATAGAAAACGACAAATACTTCGTGGTGTTCAAGTACAAGTATCTTGACAGCATGAAGGAGGACAAGTTCAAGGTGCTTGACGAGGTGAAGGCCATAAAGGTCGGCAACGAGATGGCGGTCACACTCAGTATCGGAATCGGTATAAAGAGCGATAAATATAATGAAAACTACGTATATGCGCGAAATGCCATAGACCTAGCCCTCGGACGAGGCGGTGATCAGGTAGTCATAAAGGATCATGACGATATCCTGTATTTTGGCGGCAAGTCAAAGCAGGTGGAGAGCAAGACAAGGGTAAAGGCGAGAGTCAAGGCACAGGCGCTCCAGGAAATCATTGAAACCTGTGAGAATGTACTTATCATGGGCCACAGCATCACAGATATAGACTCACTCGGGGCAGGCATAGGTATATACTGTGCAGCCAAGAATCTCGACAAGAAGGCTCAGATAGTCATAAATGACCCGACAAGCTCAGTCAGACCTCTCATGGAGACATTTTCAGAGGTAAAGGGCTACCCGGCAGATATGTTTATAAACAGTGAAGAGGCTCTTGAAATGGTGAGCAGGGATACGCTTGTCATGGTGGTAGACACCAACAGGCCAAGCTATACAGAGTGCCCTGAGCTCCTCAGGAAAACAGGAAAGATAGTCGTATTTGACCATCACAGACAAAGCAGCGAGATAATAGAGAATCCTATACTCTCATACATCGAGCCGTATGCATCAAGTGCGTGTGAGATGGTTGCAGAGGTGCTGCAGTACTTCAACGACGGAGTCAAGATCAATGCGACAGAGGCCGACTGCATCTACGCGGGCATCCTCATTGACACCAACAACTTTATGACAAAGACAGGCGTGCGTACATTTGAGGCGGCAGCTTTTCTGAAGCGCTCAGGTGCAGAGGTAACACGCGTCAGAAAGATGCTTAGAAATGACATGTCATGCTACAAGGCAAGAGCCGAGGCAGTGCGCCATGCAGAGGTATATAGGGGCTCATTTGCTATATCTGTATGCCCTAGCGAGAATGTGGAGAGCCCGACAATCGTCGGTGCACAGGCAGCAAATGAGCTGCTCAACATCATAGGAATCAAGGCATCATTTGTGCTCACAGAGTACAATGACAAGATTTATATCAGCTCTCGTTCAATCGACGAGATAAATGTCCAGATAATCATGGAGAAGCTGGGCGGTGGCGGACACTTAAATGTGGCAGGCGCACAGCTGACAGGCGTCACTATCGTGCAGGCAAAGCGCATGATACAGGATACACTGGACGAAATGCTAAAAGAAGGAGACATAGAAGAATGAAAGTAATCTTATTACAGGACGTAAAACCATTAGGCAAAAAAGGCGAGATAGTAAACGTAAGTGACGGCTACGCCAGAAACAATATCATACCTAAAAAGCTTGGAGTAGAGGCTACTCCAAAGAACCTAAATGACTTAAAGCTTCAGAACCAGCACGCTGACAAGGTGGCACAGGAAAACTACGAGAGTGCACTTGCACTCGCAAAGGTAGTAGAGAACACAAAGGTAGTAGTAAAGCTGCGCTCAGGAGAGGGCGGCAGAACCTTCGGCTCCATTTCCACCAAGGAGATATCGGCTGCGGCAAAGGAGCAGCATGGCTTAGAGCTCGACAAGAAAAAGATGCAGCTTAACGAGTCAATCAAAGCACTCGGCAACTATGAGGTGCCTGTCAAGCTTCATCCAAAGGTAACAGCAAACCTCACAGTATCAGTAGTTGAAGGATAGGAGGAATCCCCTTGGAAGAAGCATTAATCAAACGAATAATGCCAAACAGCCTTGAGGCAGAGCAGTCCGTGGTCGGCTCCATGATTATGAGCAAGGATGCCATAGTGACCGCCAGCGAGATGCTCCTTAAGGAGGATTTTTATCATCAGCAGTACGGCATCATATTTGAGACCATGGTTGAGCTCTTTACAGAGGGTCAGCCTGTAGATCTCGTCACACTCCAGAACCGTTTAAAGGAAAAGGATGTGCCGCAGGAAATACAAAGCCTTGACTTTGTGAGAACTCTCGTCACCAGTGTGCCGACCTCTGCCAACATCAAGTACTATGCCAATATCGTAAAGGAAAATGCCATAAAGCGAAAGCTCATCCATGTAACAGAGGACATAGAGAACGAGTGCTACGCTGGCAAGGAATCGCTCGAGAGCGTGCTCGACAAGACAGAGCACGATGTATTTGAGCTGCTTTCCACAAGGCAGACAGGTGACTATGTGCCAATCCGTACTGTAGTCATGAATGCCCTCGAGAAAATCGAAAAAGCAGCACAGCAGGAGGGCACCGTAACAGGAATCCCGACAGGCTTCATAGACTTAGACTACAGGACAGCGGGACTTCAGCCGTCAGACCTCGTGCTCGTGGCAGCCCGTCCGTCAATGGGAAAGACAGCCTTCGTCCTCAACATAGCACAGCATGTGGCATTTCACGCACATCTGTGTACAGCCATATTCTCACTCGAGATGTCGAAGGAGCAGCTCGTAAACCGTCTGTTCTCACTCGAATCAAAGGTAGATGCGCAGGCACTGCGTACAGGAAATCTGTCTGATGCCGACTGGGAAAAGCTGGTCGAGGGAGCCGGAATCATCGGAGACTCCGAGCTCATCATAGACGACACTCCGGGTATCAGCATCTCAGAGCTTCGAAGCAAGTGCCGTAAATACAAGCTCGAACACGACTTAAAGCTCGTCATCATCGATTACCTGCAGCTCATGACAGGCTCAGGACGAGGCTCAGAATCGCGTCAGCAGGAAATCTCAGACATATCACGTTCACTTAAGGCACTCGCCAGAGAGCTTTCAGTCCCTGTAGTGGCACTTTCCCAGCTATCACGAGCAGTAGAGCAGCGTCCGGACCACAGGCCTATGCTTTCTGACCTTCGAGAGTCAGGAGCTATCGAGCAGGATGCCGACGTCGTCATGTTCATCTATCGTGACGACTACTACAACAAGGACACCGAGCTCAAGGGTATCTCAGAGATCATCATCGCTAAACAGCGTAACGGTCCAATTGGCACCGTAAACCTTGCATGGCTGCCTGAGTACACGAAGTTTGCAAATCTGGAGCATTAAGACTAAAACACAAAGAGAATAAAGAAACAAGCCATCCCGGCTCACGTCATAGGATAAAGTTAAGTATCCTGATGTGGGCCGGGATTTTTCAAAATCTCTTTATACTTAAAAAGAGAAGAAAGCTATAAACTTTCCCGCAATTCATCCGATATATTCCTTAGAATAGGGTAAGAACAACAGTCAATTGCAACATATTTTCACACGGAGGTGTTAGAGATGGCAATAGAGGCAATCAAAGGTGCAGGAATGGTCTATCAGGGAAGTACATCAACTGCACAGATAAAGGAACAGGCACAGGGAAGGACAGAGGTGTCCAGTGCGGACAATCAGGTCGTGTCTGACAGCATCGCAAGGAATATTCAGGCGATGAATACTAAGGAAACAAGCGGTGATTCAGCCGGTGATGCCGGAGCGCAGGGACAGGCACAGCTTGCCGCACAAAAGCAGAATGAGAAGAATATGCAGCTTAAAAAGGCTGTGGATGATATCAACAAGAGCGCGTTGGCTGACCAGTCGGAGGCAGTGTTCGGCATCCATGAGAAGACTAACCGCGTGACAATAAAGATAGTTGATAAGAAGACAAAGGAAGTCATCAAAGAGTTCCCGCCGGAGAAGACACTCGACATGATAGCGAAGGTCTGGGAGATGGCAGGACTCATGGTAGATGAGAAGAGATAGGAGGACACCATGGCAATCAGATTATCGGGAATGACATCAGGTCTGGATACAGATTCTATTGTAAAGGCAATGGTATCGTCATATACCACCAGAAAAGAGAAATATCAGAAAGCGCAGACTAAGCTTGAGTGGACACAGGATGCGTGGAAATCCCTTAATACCAAGGTGTACAGCTTGTACAGCAATATTTCCAATCTGCGATTTTCTACAGCATACAACTTAAAGAAGACATCTGTTTCTGATACTACAAAGGCCACAGTAAAGGCAGGTTCAGGTGCACCAAGCGGCACACAGTCGCTGAAAATCAAGCAGATGGCAAAGGCCGGATATATGACCGGAGCAGAAATTAAGGCAGACAGTGAGAAGACTACACTTGCCCAGCTCGGTTACACAGGTGGTGATGCCAAGCTTGAGGTAAAGATGGGCGACGAGACCAAGTCCATCACGCTCAGCGCATCATCTACCATGAACGACGTGGTAAAGGAACTCAGGAATGCGGGGCTTGATGCAAACTACGATTCAAGCTACAAGAGATTTTATATCAGCTCAAAAAAGACAGGCGTGGCAAACGATTTTACCATAACCGGCAGCAATATAGATGGAGCATCAGCACTTTATAGCCTGGGAATAGCATATGGTGGTGAAAAGACCACTACCGGTACTTATTCATCCAATCCATATGATGAGTATGCAGCTTTACATGGAGTTTCAGACGATGAGACCAGAGCCAAAATCGAGGCAGCTGTTACAAGCTACAACAATCTGACCACAGATGCAGCGAAGATGAATGCGCAGAGCAAAAATCTTATGAATGCCGTAAACTATGGCTATTCTTATGCCACACTTCAGGACATTTATAAGAAGCTTGATGCAAACAATGCAGGAGATAGTGATAAGCTGAAGCTGCTTGAGAAGCTTGGCTCATCTCGTGATGGCGCATTGATTTCAAAGAATGGTGCCAGCTATGATACATATACAAAGACCACGCTGACCGATACAGCCGGTCATACTCTTTATAAGTATATTGACAGCGACAACAATAGCCACTATATTGCAGCCGTTAATGATACGGACAAGCATACCACATCGTACTATGATGTGACAGAATCTACGAGGACAGCTTATACTGATGCTGATGGCAAGGAGCTTGAAGCTGCACATATAGACCACTCCGATGATATGACAACACTGACCGTCGGTGGTAAGACTTACAAAAAGGACGAGGCAGACGGCAAGTACTATCTGCAAAAGGAAGATGGCACAGCTGATAAAACTGATTTCATCACTGTTTCACAAAAGACCGAGTACACTATTGCGGCAGATGCCGTAAACAAGACTGGCATAGAGTCAGCTTCAGCAGCGTATGACACAATCATCAAGTCAATGGATGAAAAGACTAAAAGCTCATACGATGAGGCTCTTGCGTCAGTTCAGGCATTTGAGAATTCAAAGGACGAAGTGCTCGGAAGCGATGACGAGTATTCAGTTGCCAGCCTCACAAAGGCTATTCAGAATGCTTATGCAGGCAATGGAAAGGAAGCAGTAGAGCTGCTTTTAGCAGGAAACGGAAAAGAGGCTGAAGGCTTTGTAAATAAAGCAAACGCTTTGGAGGAGGCCGCAGAGGCCAACACAAAAAAAGCAGCAGATAGCAATATTGTAAAGGAGCTTGCCTCAAAGCAGAAGGATTCGTCTGAGTATACACAGGCGCTAAACGACCTGCTCGACAGGGTAAACACTGCATACACGCTTCAGAATAAGGCACTTTTCAATTCACAGGTGAAGAAGGTCGCAGGACAGGATTCGGAGATTGAGCTGAACGGTGTAAAATATACAGGTGACAGCAACAGCTATTCAATCAATGGACTGACAATCGAGGCACTTGCTGAGACCGGGGACAGCGCTATAAGCATTACAACAAGCACAGATACACAGGGTGTATATGATAAGGTAAAGGATTTCCTGACAGAGTACAACAACATCATCAACGAGATGACGAAGCTATACAATGCTGATTCAGCAGGAAGCTACGAGCCACTCACGGATGATGAGAAGGATCAGATGTCTGATAAAGAGATTGAGAAGTGGGAGACAAAGATTAAGGACTCTCTGCTTCGCAGGGATTCTACACTTGGCAGCGTAATGACAGCAATGCAGACAGCCATGATGTCATCAGTTGAGATAGGCGGCAAGAAGTACTCGCTCTCAAGCTTTGGAATCAGTACACTTGGATTTTTGAATGCAGCGGAGAATGAGCAGAATGCATATCACATTGATGGTGATGAGGATGACGCCAATACATCCGGCAAGACAGATAAGCTCATGGCAGCTATAAACGATGATCCGGATACGGTAATGCAGTTTATGCAGCAGCTTTCAACTAATCTGTATAGTGCAATCGGTGACAAGATGAAGTCTACAGATTTGAGCTCAGCATTTACCATCTACAATGACAAGCAGATGAAGACAGAGTACACTAACTACACCAAGACTATTAAGGAATGGGAGAAAAAAATCTCAGATCGTGAGGATTACTACTACAACAAGTTTACTCAGATGGAGTCAGCTATGACCAAGCTCAACAGCACACAGAGCTCAATTAGCAGCTACTTCTCATAAAAAGATACCAGGGAGGGTATATTATGTTACAAAATAAAGCATACGCAGCATATGCAAACAACAAAATCATGACTGCATCACCGGCAGAGCTTACACTCATGCTGTATGATGGTGCAATCAAATTTTGCAATATTGCAATCATGGCAGTGGAGAAGGAGGATATCCAGCAGGCTCACACAAACATCCGCAAGGTTGAGCGTATCATAGAAGAGTTCCAGTCCACACTTGATGACAAATATCCGGTATCAAAGGATTTTAACAATGTATATACATATCTTCACAGACGTCTTGTCGAGGCAAACATAAAGAAGGACAAGGAGATTCTTGAGGAGGTGCTTGAGCACCTGCGCACTATGCGTGACGCGTGGAAAGAGGTCATGCAGGCTACATGCAACGGAAACAAGTTACATGTGTCATAGATAAATGTATCATAAATCACCGACAGGGATTATAGAGAGTTTTTAACTTAAACAAAACGCAGAGACAGCAGCATGAAGCTAGTTTGTTTGTGCGTTTTGTGCTATCATAGAGATGATTATAGTTAAAACAATTGGAAATACAGGGAGAACACCATGGAACAGACATACATAGATATAATGATACAAAGCCTGGAGAAAAAGGAGCAGGTACTCGACCGGATAATAGAGCTTGATATCAAGCAGAAGAACCAGCTCGAGGATCCACAGCTCACACCTGACGACTTTGACGAGGTAGTTGAGGCAAAGAGCAGGCTCATCGACCAGCTCAATAATTTAGACTCAGGCTTTGAGAAGCTTTTTGAACGTACAAAGGAAGAACTGAATGGTCACAAAGAGGACTACAAGGAGCAGATACGCACCATGCAGGAGCATATCCGCAGTATCACGGACAAGAGCGTAAAAATACAGAGTCAGGAGGCCCGCAACAAGGATCTCATGACTCTGAAATTTGCGTCCATAAAGAAGCAGGCCCGCGAGGTGCGTGTCGGCACGCAGGCAGCAAGCCGCTACTACAAGTCCATGTCAGGAACCGGATATATGGAGCCGCAGTTTATGGACAATAAAAAGTGAAAAGTTTAATTTAATATTTCACTTCAATATCCCCAAGCCCTGAGTCGATAACCAGGTGCTTTTTGGCATGCTCATTTACCTCATACTCATCATCATAGTCATTGCCGTTGATTGTGATATCGCCTGTACCTGAGTCCAGGTCCATCATGTAACCGTCAAGTGACTGTGAGGATGTCACGGTGATGTCACCCGTACCGCCGTCGATATCCATCTCGTCAAAGGCACAGTTTTCAAAGCTAAGGTCGCCGGTTCCGCCATCCACATCACATGTGGCAAAGCTGCAGTCTGTGACATATAAATCGCCTACGCCGGTGTCAAATTCAGCATCAGCTGCGGTCAGGGAATTAAGGTTTACTTCGCCTACACCGGTATCAAGAGAGAGCTTGTTCAATGCTGCGCCCTCAGGAATGGTAACAGTGATTTCACTTGTGGTGTTTCTTCTGTAGTTGGATCCTTTGCTCTGTGATATTGTGAGGGTATCGCCGGAGCTCTTAATCTTTGGAACCAGACGCTTGTTGCATTTGTATGAGACCATGTAGCTGTCACCGGTTTTTACGTTGATATTCGATATGGTTGTATCAAATACCAGATTTGAAAATTTATCGACTGAAAGCTCCTCTGTGCATACGTTTCCGGGAGACTTGTCTGAGTGCGGAATCAGATTGTCAAACAGGTCGAGGGCAAAGCCACCGATATGGTAGAGGCTTCCGGCGATGATGCAGACCACGGTAATTATTGTAATTATTGTCAGATATATATTCTTTTTCATGACTTGTCTCCATTTCTGAATTATCTTGTTGCATAATTTGTTTTGTGATTATTCAAAATATGCTACACACATTTTTGACTGTCTTGGTTTCCGTTAATTTCCATGTTTATTGCCAAGCAGATTTTCCACCAGCGAATTGATGATTGCGGCTATTGGCCAGATAATCCATGTGATGCCCCAGTCAAAGGTAATAAAGCTCCAGCATAGATAAATGCATGTGACTGTTGACCAGTAGACTGACATGATTGCAGCCACAACAGGGTTTTCATAGTGCACCTTGCCATCGTGTGAATTGGCAAAATTACCGCCTACAGTTTTAGCACCGTTTAATGAAAGAAGCTTGTCAAAGCTTGATTTTTTCATATTTGTGAACACTATCATGAATACTCCGATTGCTATGAATACGAGCACGAGTCCGCCAGAAAGTGAATCTGCGAAGGTGCTCTTGGTGTTCAGTGAGCTGATTATGATTGCCGGCACTGCGCAGAGTATGCAGAGCATGATACCCACTGTTAAAAGCATCGCATGTGTGGAGCGGTAGCTTTCCTTTCGCTCGATGACCCAGTTTGCCGTCTCAAAATCTATGCAGTAAGGCTCTTGCTTCAGGTAGCTCCACTTGGATGAGATAGAGCCTGAAAAAATGAAGAAGCCGACTGCCACCGCGACACACAGGAACAGGAAGGTAATGCCGATTGCATCAGATGCGTCAGGTGAAGCGAGTGAACGCGGAATATATTCGCAGAATATAGGTCCGAGACTGGCTACGATACATAGCAGGACTCCAAAGGCAGTGAGATAAGCGTGCCTTGCAGAATCCCTGAGAAAGGCGGCCGCATTTTCACGTGAGAGTGTTTTGGCAGCAGGCATTGCCTGACTGGGATTCACGAAGCTCTTGATACCGAGTGAGTCGGCGAGCTCGTCAAGATTTCCAAACTCTGATATGACTATGCCTATGGCTTCGTTGTCAGATTTGCCCTCTGATATTAATTCGTTGTATTTATCCTCCATCATCTGATAGAGCTCATATTTGGCTTTTTGCACCTCGGGGGTATTCGGGAGGTGCGAAAACATATTTTCCAGATAATTCTTTATAGTTTCCATAAAAT
>OGLO01000480.1_pt1 | contig 10371 bp, 7 predicted proteins | sample 1572891 | NCBI WGS metagenome assembly OGLO01 (sample SAMEA2581999, study PRJEB24529) | metagenome | biome: Human gut stool | place: China | collected 2011
CACGAATTGCAGTTGAGGTTTCTCCACGGGAGTCTCCATAAGTTTCTTGAGGTCTTCCAGCTTCATGTGGCGGCTCTTCCGTCGTGGCAACGCAGGGTGGAGACGGCAGTACGGGTCACGGCGGAGCGTTCCCTGGCTGACTGCCAGTTTGGTCATCTTTTTCAGGCGGTACAGATGCTCATGCACGGTCTTGGGCATCATATGGCAGTTCTTGCAAAGGAACAGTTCAAAATCATCATAGAAATTCTTGTCAAGGCTACGTAGCGTGACATCTTCCACGCCTTTCTTATCCTTGATGAAAGCGGAAAGGTGCTTGTACGATCTCAAGTAAGAATCAAGCGTTTCCTTGATGCGGTCCAGCCCAACACGTCTTCTGAAATCTTCGTTATGTTCCCGGAAGAGAGCCAGCAGGGTAAGCGGTTTCAGCCCGACACCCATTACGGCGTTCTTCACCAGTTCCGCCGTGATGAATCCCAGGCTGTTCTTAATCCGGTTGTAATGTCCGGTAATCTCCTCCGTCAATTCGTCTATGGCACGGTTCACTGTCACCGCATTCGCACTGCGTCCGTTGGCAAGGCCTTTTTCCGGATTCCAGATGTCGGGATTGACGGATACCTTCGTGCCAATCTGTTCCCATTCGGCATCAATGCTTACCTTGCACAATAATTGACAGGTTCCGTCCTTGCGCATTTTGGTGCGGTTGATATAAAACAGTATCGCGAATGTACTGCGATGTCTGATGGTTTTGTCTGCATGTTCACTTTTCTTTTTCATCTTATTGCGTTTTAGTCGTTTGTCAAATAACCACGGAGAAGCGTTCCGCTATCCTCTCGTTCAGCACACGGGTGTCGGCATTTATCTTGTCGTCAGTCACTTTGGCATAGATTTGGGTCGTCTCAATCCGGGCGTGTCCCAACATCTTGCTGACCGTTTCAAGCGGAACCCCATGTCCGAGCGTGATTTCGGTCGCATAGGTATGGCGGCCGGCATGAAAAACCAGCGGACAGTCTATGTCACAGAGTTTTGCGATACGTTTTAAGTTAAGGTTCATCGTGCTGTTGGAATACATGGGTAGCAGTTTCCCGTCCGGCGCTGTGTCCCTGTATTTCTCCATGATATGTAACGGCAGGTCCAGCAGGGGGATTTCAAACTCGACTCCGGTTTTCCGGCGCGAGCTTCTGATCCACCATGTGCCGTCATCGGCAAGTGACAGATGCTCTTTCGACAGAAGCCGCATATCACTGTACGGGATGCCGGTGTAGCATGAGAAGAGGAACAAATCCCGTGTGAGATAAAGGTTCGGTCTGTGAAGAGGCATGGTCATAAGCCGTTGCAGTTCCTCGGATGTGAGATACCTCCGTTTCTGTTTCGGGCGCACGGGTTCATAGCCGGTAAACGGGTAGGTGGTGATGATGCCGTCCGCTACGGCTTCACCAACGATGATTTTCAACTGCACGGTCAGGTTGATAATCGTTCCCGGAGAGAGGCGACAATCTGTCCGAAGGTGCGAATCGTAATCCTGTATGAAGGAGAGGGTCAATGCCGAAAACGGGATATCCGACAAGTTGTACTTTTCCCGCATGAACCTTTCCACATGGTTGTAGGCGTTCCGATAGCTTCTCAAACTGCCTTCGGTCCGGTTTACACCCACGCGCTTCGCGAAGTTCTCAATAAACGTGCGGAAGTAGCTCAATAACGTTGTCTGTTCACCAGCCATACCCAACAGCAGACTTTTGACATCATCCGCAGTCACACTGTCACGAACAACCGACAGTTCAGCATAGATTCCCAATGCCATCGCACGGATTTCATCCAGCCGATTGTTGATTTCCTTCGCCTTCACACTTTTGCCTGAAGCACGCCCCGAAATCCATATTGCCTGCGGCACACGGAGTTTCAGGCTGAAAGCCGCTTCAGAATACTTGCCGATGTTCAGCCTTGCCATTACAGGACACATACCATCGGCATCCGCCTCGCTCTTTTTGAGGTAGAACGACACCTTTACATTCGCTTGTTCCATAACCTTTTACTTTGTTTGCAAAATTACCGGATATCGAGCAAATGAACGGCATGACGAATATAGCGGAATATGGAAAGAAGCTCCATGCGTAACATTCAGAACCCGTATTTTTTCCCTTTAGCGAAAAAAGCATTAACTTTGTACTCGCAAAATATGAGTGAAACAGCGTTCTTTACGGTGATGTCAGTGGCAGTGCATAGACCTTTTTCCAATATTGTTTTCGACCTTGAACAGGCAACGGATAAGTAGCAATTTATTTTCCTAACTCCTCCAAAACGGGGCAAAACCATATAATGGACGAATATAGGTAAAACCTACATATCTCCCTTTTATTCCAATAGTTTGCATTATTCCTGCGAAATCCATCCGTATGTGAGCGAGTTTTCGTATATTTGTGTCGTTGGACGGCGTTTATCAGCCTACTATATTGGCGGTGAAGTCGGACAGGCATCTGGCTGTACGCCTGAATGAGTTAGAGCCTCAAGGTCTGGTCTATTCGTATGCCGACTGGGTTAAGTTCTATGGCATAAATTATTATCTGGGCGACCGGGTGCGTATCTTTGATAAACTGAACCCTGCCCAAGGTTATGTGTTGGTGACGGACGAACTGCAAGAACAGTTCCTGCAGGATACGGAAGACACCTACCGGGTGGAGGAAGTATACCGCACTCCTCTGCGCAGTTGCGATTTGCGCCGGAAAGTCATTGTTTATAAATTCAGCAAAAAATAAAAATGAGTCCCCAAGGGTTGATTGATAAATATTATCCGGAAGCCAATGAATTGCGGCATATCCTACTGACGCACAGCCGTTCTGTGGCCGATAAGGCTTTGTGGATTGCCGACCGCCATCCGGAGTTGTCTTTGGACAGAGATTTTCTGTATGAAGCGGCTATGTTGCACGATATAGGTATATTCCTGACAGATGCCGACGGCATTTATTGCTTTGGCGACAAACCTTATATCTGTCATGGCTATTTGGGAGCGGACCTGATGCGTTCGGAAGGATATCCGCGTCATGCCTTGGTTTGTGAAAGGCATACGGGGGCCGGTCTCGCACTGGAGGATATTATTGCGCAAAATCTGCCTGTTCCTCACCGGGACATGCTTCCGGTAAGTATGGAAGAGCAGGTTGTATGTTTTGCAGATAAGTTTTATTCCAAGACACATCTGGACAGGGAAAAAAGTGTAGAGAAAGCGCGTGACAGCCTGCTGCGTTATGGCAAAGCCGGCGTGCAACGCTTTGATTATTGGTGTAAACTGTTTTTGTAGCAATCTAAATTTCTTTAAAAAGGGAGATTATCCGTATAAATTACGTACTTTTGCCCGTTCAAGCGTAAACTATTAGTTAATGACGCCATTGAAAGCAAATACATTCATATCATTCATACTACTATTCGTCTTACTTCTTCTTTCCGGTGAGGCTGCTTCGCAACGTCGTCGGCGCGGTGTTGTACCACCAGGAAGACAGCAAGTGGACTCTTTGCGGAGTGATTCGCTGGGGCAGGGGATTGCATCTTCTCATAGGAGAGGTATGCGCGATACCTTGCAACCCGATTCTTTACGGATGGATACGCTGGCTGCTTCCGGCAAGAAGAAACAGCCTTTGGACGCTCCGGTGACTTATGAGGCAAACGATTCCATTGTATTTACTCAAGGCGGATATGCGCATCTCTATGGTCAGGGAAAAGTAAACTATCAGCAGATAGAATTGGCGGCGGATGTTATTACCATGAATATGGATAGTAGCACGGTTTATGCCCATGGAGTGGAGGATTCGTTGGGCGTGAAGAAGGGAACACCGGTTTTCAAGGATGGAGAAACCCCATACGAGACTAATACGATTCGCTATAACTTCAAGAGTAAGAAAGGTATTATAAGTAATGTAGTCAGCCAGCAGGGCGAAGGATATGTAACCGGAAACAATGCAAAAAAAGGCGCTAATGACGAATTGTATATGAAGAGTGGCCGATACACGACCTGCGACCACCATGAGCACCCCCACTTCTATATGCAGATGACTTACGCAAAAGTGCGCCCCAAAAAGAATGTAGTGACCGGACCTGCCTATCTGGTGGTAGAGGATGTGCCTTTGCCGCTTGCCGTGCCGTTCTTTTTCTTCCCGTTTTCGAGCAGCTATTCGTCGGGTTTCCTCATGCCTACCTATATGGATGACTCCAGCCGCGGTTTCGGTTTGACGGACGGTGGATATTACTTTGCCATCAGTGACAAGATGGATTTGAAGTTGCGTGCTGATATTTTTACGAAAGGTTCCTGGGCTTTGAATGCCGAGTCCAATTATATCAAACGGTACAAATATTCGGGCTTGTTTCAGGCAAGCTACCAGGTAACCAAAACCGGTGATAAAGGATTACCGGATTATTCTGTGGCTAAGGACTTCAAGATTGTATGGTCTCACAGACAGGATGCGAAGGCCAATCCGAATCAGACATTTTCTGCCAGCGTGAACTTTGCTACCAGTAGTTATGAGCGTACCAATATCGGCAATATGTACAACTCCCAGGCAATGTCGCAGAATACCAAGACTTCCAGTGTCAGCTATTCGCGTAACTTTCCCGACCAGCATCTGAGCATCTCCGCTTCAGGTAATATTGCCCAGACCATGCGCGACTCCTCTATCGCGGTGACTTTACCGGACATGACCATTTCCTTGAGTACCATTTTCCCTTTCAAGCGCAAACATGCAGTGGGAGATGAAAAGTGGTATGAGAAGATTTCCGTTCGCTATACTGGCCGTGTGAAGAACAGTATCAAGACGAAGGACAATCTGTTGTTCAAGAAGAACCTGATACGCGATTGGGAGAACGGTATGCAGCATGAGATTCCGGTAAGTGCCACGTTTACTTTGTTCAAGTACTTCAATGTGACGCCTACCGTAAACTATACGGAGCGTTGGTACACCCGCAAGGTGAAGAAGGACTGGGACGATGAGCAAGGCAAGGAGGTGAATGATACGACCTACGGTTTTCACCGTGTATACGACTACAGTGCCAGTCTGGGTATCAATACCAAAGTTTATGGTATGTACAAGCCATTGTTTATGAAGAAGAAGGAGATACAGATACGTCACGTCATCACTCCCTCCATCAGTTTCAGCGCTGCACCCGATTTCACTTCGTCCCGTTTTGGCTATTATGACTCTTATATAAAAGACCAGAACGGCATTCGCGATACCGTGCAGTATTCCTATTATGCCGGTCAGGTGTTCAGTCCGCCAAGTGGAGGAAAGCAGGGGCTTATCAGTTTCAATATCTCCAATAACCTTGAAATGAAGTTCAAGGATAAGAATGACTCTATCCGCAAGGTGAGCCTGATTGACGATTTGAGTATGGGTATCAGTTACAACACGGCTGCCCAGGTGCGTCCTTGGAGTGACTTGAGCTTTAATCTCCGTCTGAAGTTGAGCAAGAGTTATACGTTGAGTATGAGCTCTACCTTTGCCACTTATGCTTACGAGTTTGATGAGAACGGAAGGGTGGTGCCCGGTAACCGTACGGAATGGTCGTATGGCCGTTTCGGTCGTTGGTCGGGATATGGTACGTCGTTCAGTTGGACCGTGAACAATGATTCGTGGAAGAAAATAAGGATGACGAGGAGCAGGACCAAGACCAGAATGCCTCGACGGAGGGAGACAGTGACATGGAGGGCGAAACCACCGAGGACGGCACTCCGAAGAAGAAGAAGGAAAAGGCTGCTGCCGATGCTGACGGCTATCAAGTATTCAAAATGCCTTGGTCCATCAACTTCAGTACCGGTTTCAATATAACGGAAGACACCAGTAAGCCCATTAATCGTAAGAACATGCGTTATCCGTACAAATTCAGCCTGAACTCCCTTAATATAAACGGTAACGTCAAGCTTACCAATAAATGGGCTGTCGGCTTCAATTCCGGTTATGACTTCAATGCGAAGGAGATAACGCAGACCGCTTTCAACATCACACGTGACCTGCACTGTTTCAGCATGACGGCTGCCATATCACCTTTCGGACGCTGGAAATACTATAACTTTACCATCCGTGCCAATGCAAGTATCCTGCAAGACTTGAAATGGGAACAGAGAAGCCAGACTCAGAGTAATATTCAGTGGTATTGATGTTTACCAAATTATTTCCGTCTCTCCATGTTCCCGCAAATACTCGTTTGTTTTGCTGAAATGCTTGTTCCCGAAGAAGCCGTTATAAGCGGATAGGGGAGATGGATGTGCCGAGGTAAGTACCAGATGTCGGCTACGGTCGATGAATGCCCCTTTACGTTGGGCGTAGGCTCCCCAAAGAATAAATACAAGATGCTCTTTTTCTTCGGCGAGAATGCGGATAGCCGCATCTGTAAATGTTTCCCAACCTCGGTTTTGGTGAGAACCGGCTTGGTGTGCACGTACAGTCAGTGTTGCGTTGAGCAGCAGTACACCTTGTTCGGCCCAGCGGGTTAAGTTTCCTGTGGTAGGAGCATCTGTTCCTATATCTGCTTTGATCTCTTTGAATATATTCACCAGTGAGGGCGGGAATTGTACTCCGTCGTTAACGGAGAAACAAAGTCCGTGTGCTTGTCCCGGACCATGATAGGGGTCTTGACCGATTATCACGACTTTTACTTTGTCAAAAGGGCATAGGTTGAATGCATTGAATATCAGCTTTCCCGGAGGATATATTGCATATTTCCCATATTCGTCCCGTACAAAATCAGTCAATGTACGGAAATAATCTTTCTCAAATTCAGGTTGCAGATGTGCTTTCCAGCTTTCTTCTATTTGAACATTCATAATTGGATCTGTTAGTAGTTTCGGATGCTAAAGTACAAAATAAAAAATAAAGTCCAACCTTTTGAGGGGGTGAACTTTATATTATATGACGGGATAAATGTATATCAAATCAGGTGTATATTGTGTTCCTTGCACTCTTTGCGCATATCTTCCGGCCAGATACTGGCTTGTATCTCACCGATATGCGCCTTGCGCAGATAGAACATACAGATACGCGACTGTCCGATACCACCGCCGATCGTATATTGCAGTGTATCATTCATCAAGCGTTTGTGGAAGTAAAGTTCCAGGCGTTCCTCTTCGCCTTCCTCTTTGAGCTGGCGAAGCAGGGCTTCCTTGTCTACGCGGATACCCATGGAGGAAAGTTCGATGCTGCGTTGCAGGATGTGGTCCCATAGCAGGAGGTCACCGTTCAGTCCGGGGAGGTCGTTCAGCCCTTTGCTGGTATAGTCGTCGTAGTCCGGGGCGCGTCCGTCGTGCTTCTTGCCGTCGCTCAGCTTGCATCCGATACCGATGATGAACACTGCACCGTATTTCTTGCAAATGGCATGTTCGCGGCATTTGGGTTCCAAGTCCGGATACAGTTGGCGCAATTCTTCGGCATGGATAAAGTGAAGTTTCTGGGGCAGGCAAGGCTTGATTTGCGGATACATCTCATATACCATATATTCTGTGCGCACCATAGCTGCATAGATACGGGTTACTATCTCCTTGAGGAATTCCACATTGCGGTCTTCGGCAGTAATGACGCGTTCCCAGTCCCACTGGTCTACATAAAGGGAATGCAGATTGCCCAGTTCTTCATCGGCACGGATGGCATTCATGTCTGTGTAGATGCCATATCCCGGTTCGATATGGTATTCGGCAAGCGTGAGGCGTTTCCATTTGGCGAGGGAGTGCACCACTTCAGCTTTGGCGTCGCCCAAATCTTTGATAGGGAAAGTTACGGCACGTTCCACTCCATTGAGGTCGTCATTGATACCCATTCCTTTCAATACGAAAAGGGGGGCAGTTACACGTCTAAGGCGTAGCTCGGATGACAAGTTTAATTGGAAGAACTCTTTTATTTGCTTGATTCCCAACTCGGTCTGTTTCAGGTCGAGAAGCGGTTTGTAGTTCTTAGGTTTTATCAAGTAACTCATAGGTTTGTTAAATGTTAATTGTCGGCAAAGATAGGAATAAAAATGATATATGTATTGAGATTTCTCTAAAAGATTGTCAAATTGATAAAGTATGTACTATAAAGCATTTCAAAATAACAGTCTTCTAATATAGGGAAGTACCTTAAGAACTATAAAAAAAGAAGAATCATTAGGAAGATGAGAAGATTTTTTATACTTTTGTCCTCGCATAAAAAGAATGGCCCCGTAGCTTAGTGAATAGAGCGTCAGATTCCGGTTCTGAAGGTCGTGCGTTTGAATCGCACCGGGGTCACAGGAAAATCCTTGATAAACTGTTGGTTATCAAGGATTTTTTTATTTATATATCTCTTGGGTCATCCGTCTGTTTGTCCTTATTCATCAAGCCCCATATCTGTCGTTGCCATTCATATACGGCAAATCTCTCATCATCGGAATTGTCGGTCTTGTCAACATATGTCCTTATACTTGGGGCGGAAGGGTATTTGGTCTGGATAATATCGTCTATCAGATAGCTGTACAACCCTCTGATTTTCTTGAAAAGAAAGCATTGGAACATAAGGTTGATATATTCAGGGTTGTTGTATATATACATTTTATACATTTGATATGTATCCGACTGCATGTAATCTGAAGCCCTGCTGCTAAGATTGGACTTCTCAAGTTCTTCTTTCAGGGCTTCTTCCAGCTTTTTGTACTCGGCAGAGTCTGTTATGCTGTACCAATAATGTTCATCGGGCTTAGTGGTTAGCTTTATCCATGTGTAGGCTTCCCAGTAATCAATTGCCATTCTTATGGAATCTCTGTGTTCCGGGGGCATGGTAAAATAGAGAGAATCTTTTTCCCAGCCCTTGAAAAGCGTTGCGATAGAATCAATCTTCTCTTGTTTCAGTTGTTTATATATGTCCGGTAGTTTTTCATCAAGAACGGAAGTTATCTGGAAAGCACCGCTCTCTATACTACAGTTGACCCGTGGATTGGTTATAACAGAATCGTTGAATATGAAAGCTATCTGCCTGCCTGTTGCCTTTCCCGTTTCCTCAGCCCATTTTTTTCGTTTATAGTTGCTGATTTGTCCGCTGATTACATATTTTCCGAAATAATCCGTATCCAGTTTAAGGGCGATGAAATCCTTCGTCGTTACGATAGGCTCTCTGGAAATGCTGTCCGTCTGTCCGGACAAGATATGATACCAGCCATTTTCCCGAAGCTTGTTCTGGCAAATCGAAAAATACGGTAGGAAAGAAAACAATGTCAGTATTCCAAGCAGCTTTCTCCACATAACGTCTCTTTGTTTTCTAAACTTCAATTTCAAGAATTGTCCTCTCTTTACTTTTCGGATGCAAGCGCATCCCGCACAGCTTCCCAGTTATCGCAGAAAGCCTGCATGGAAGGGAATAACAGATTGGCTCCCGCATCCAGCAGCACTTGTCCGTCCAGCGGACCGGTATTGACAGCGATTGTGAATATCCCTGCCGCTGCTCCTGCCTGGACGCCGATGGGTGCATTCTCCACGACAATAGCTTCATTGGCCTTTACCCCTGCTTTTTCCAGTCCCATGAGATAAGGCTCCGGATTGGGCTTGCCATATTTCACATCAAAGGCGGTGACCATACGTTCGCGTTGGAACATGCCGGGAAAGTTATGTGCCAGTCTGTCCAGCAGGGAGTGCTGGCCGGAACCGGTTACCAATACGGGAGTCAACCCTTCCGCTTTTATTTTCTGTAACACTTCCCATGCTCCGGACATACGTTCGGGTTCGGGATGTCTGTTGAATTCTTCGCTTTTTTCGGCATAGATACTCTCTATCATCTCAGGAGTGACATCTTTGCCGTATTGCCGTTGATATACGATGTTGATTGTTGCTGCTCCCGTACGTCCTTCGTGCATATAAGCTTCCTCGCGGCTCAGATGCAGACCGTGACGTTCCATTACCGTATGCCATGCATCGGCATGATAAGGCATGGAGTTGAACAACACGCCGTCCATGTCGAAAAAAACGGCTTTCAGCCGGATATTGTCGTATCCGTGTTCTCTTAAATAGCGGGATATTGCTTCTTTAAACACTTGATAAATTGAGAATAAAAAATTAGAAATAGGGGAATATAAAACAGAGAGTTGGGAATCAAGAAACAGCCTTTTGATGTTGCACATGGTAATTTGTGTGCAGCCATTTCTCAATTCTCAACTCTCGATTTTTAATTTATCACAGTCTTGCCTGGATGGCTTTGGATTCTTCTTCGTAACCCGGCTTGTTCAGCAGGGCGAACATATTCTTCTTGTAGGCTTCCACACCCGGTTGGTTGAACGGATTAACCCCCAGCAGGTAGCCGCTGATGCCGCATGCTTTCTCAAAGAAGTACAGCAATCCGCCGAGACTTTCCTCGTTCAGTGCAGGAATCACGATGCGCATGTTGGGTACGCCACCGTCTA
>OGLO01000481.1_pt1 | contig 10339 bp, 6 predicted proteins | sample 1572891 | NCBI WGS metagenome assembly OGLO01 (sample SAMEA2581999, study PRJEB24529) | metagenome | biome: Human gut stool | place: China | collected 2011
CAATGACAGGCATTGAAAGGTAATGCCTGATAAGCTCTCCCTTTGTGTAGCCCGACGCGCGAAGCGTGCCTATCGCTGATGATTCATTTGCTATCGTATTGCTTATGGTCACTGCAAAAATGAATGCGATTATCACGATAAGAATGTCTAAAAGCACTCCTCCCATGGCCTTGTCTGAGCCCATATCGTCCGTGGCAAAATTGATTGCCGGATTTGAGTAGCGCGGTGTATAGTCCTCCACCTCATTGCCCGCTGCCATCACCTGTGAGACCATCGCCTCAAGAAAATTATCTGATTTTTCCTTCTGCTCTATGTCGTCCTTTGGCTCATCCTCGTATTTCCATGCATATGCATAGTGGATGCTCTTGTCCAGGCGCTCAAAGCCCTCCTTTGTCACCATCGCCACATCAAACTTTATTGCATCAAACATCATATCGTTCTTCTTTTCATGCAGTGTGGAATAGTTGACATATGCGATAAGGCCCGATACCTTGAATTCCTTTCCGCTGACCTTTATTGTGTCACCGACCTTCATGCCCACGTTGTCTGCATGCATTCTGTCCACAGCGATTTCGTTCTCATTTTGTGGAAAAGAGCCCTCGATGAGACATGCGAGGTTGATATCCCCGGTCTTTGTGTATACACGGATGGTTCCATCCTTTTTGCCGTCTGCATTGTAGTCCTCAGTCTCATTGCGATAGAAATTCTCGTAGAGCGTGACAGGAGTTTTGCTGCTATCGCTGTCTTTTTCGTCTGGAGCTGTTTTTACCTCGCCTGACTCGATAGCCGTAACAAGCTCGCTGTCAGCCTTATCCTTAAGCTCAAAATGTCCATCCTCCTGCTTGTATTTACTTACCCCCTCATCCGCAGAGGTGAGCATACTGTCATTTGCCACATACATTCCCGATACAAAGCCGATTGTCAGCACGAGGAAAAGAAATACAACGAGATATTTCTTCCAGTCACCGATAATTTCCTTTGGTATACGCTTTATCAGAGGATTTTTTATCTTTTTCCTGTTCATAGGTCAAATCCTCCTTACCACTCAAGCTCTTCGGCCGACACCTTATTAGTATTGATATCGTTGTGGCGCACGGCTCCGTCCCTTAGCTTTATCACGTGGTCCGCCATATTTTTGATGGCCTCATTGTGTGTGACCATGATGATTGTGTTGCCGTACTTTTTATTGACATCTTCTATGAGCTTCAAAATCTCCTTTGAGGTGTTGTAATCAAGTGCTCCTGTCGGCTCGTCACAAAGCAGTATATCCGGGTTTTTCACTATTGCACGGCCGATTGACACACGCTGCTGCTGTCCGCCGGATAGCTGGTTTGGAAGCTTGTAGCGGTGCTCGTAAAGCCCCAGAGTGTGGAGCAGCTCATCGATATCCAGTGCGTTGTCTGACAGATATGCGCCCACTTCAATATTTTCCTTTACATTCAGGTTGGCAATCAGATTGTACATCTGAAAAACATATCCCAGGTGCTTTCTTCGGTACTGTGTGAGCTTTTTCTCACTCATATCCTTCAGCTTGTCGCCATTTATGCTGATATATCCGGAATCGGCGCTGTCGATGCCTCCGATGATATTGAGCAGTGTGGACTTTCCGGAGCCCGACGGCCCAAGCAGCACACAGAACTCTCCCTTTGCCACGGAAAAATTCATGCCGCGCAGCACCTCCTGGCGCGTCTCACCGCTTCCGAAGCCCTTTTTCAAATCCACTATTTCTAAGAATTTTTTCTCTTCTTCTGACATATGATATCCTCTCTTTCAACATTTCATATTACATCTACCTTATGTAAGGTTGTACCTTTAAAAGCAATTGTTGGTCAGATTTCACTTACCATGGTTACCTGTTGTTTATCCACGTTAGTGTTATCTAACTTTATGCAATAAGAGTACTGCTTTTTTGCCTTTCTTGTCAATAAAAATTTTTGATTAGTCTGATAAAATCTCTTTTTATTTTCTGACCCGATTAACAGCTTCAAGGCATATGCATAATATAAATAAAATCTGTTTTTACGGAGATATGTATTTTTATGTGTGGTATTGCCGGATTCTGCAATTTTAAAGAAGACTTTGAAGAGAACACCGATTACTGGAACTTTCGTCTTGAGAAGATGCGTGCTGTGCTCGCCCACCGCGGCAACGATGCCAGAGGACGCTACCTTAAAAAGCATATTGGTCTGTCGCACAGCCGCCTTGCCATCCGTGATATTCTGTGCGGCGACCAGCCCATGACGCGCACCCACAACGGCTATGAGTACACTATCTGCTATAACGGTGAGATTTACAATACGGATGAGCTGATTCCAGAGCTGTCCGAAAACGGCTTTGTCTGCTCCACAACCTCAGATACCGAGGTTATTCTGTACGCCTACATCCACTGGGGCGCTGATTTTGTCAGCCGCTTAAACGGTATTTTTGCATTTGCCATATGGGATGCGGCTAAAAACCGGCTGCTTTTATACCGCGACCGCGTGGGTGTCAAACCGCTTTTTTATGCCATCCGAGGAGATTCTCTGGTGTTTGGCTCCGAGCCAAAGGCCTGCTTTGCTCACCCTGCAGTAAAGCCTGAGCTTGACAAACAGGGCTTGCAGGAGCTTCTTGCTATCGGGCCTGCGCACACGAGCGGACTTTCCCTGTTTAAGGATTTGTTTGAGGTTTTGCCGGGGCACTTCATGATTTACTCACGGGATGGGCTGCATGATGAAACCTACTGGGAGCTTACAAGCCGGGAACACACCGAGAGCTATCGGGATACCGTTGCTCACACACGTTTTCTGGTGGAGGATGCTATAAAAAGGCAGATGGTTTCCGATGTGCCGGTATGTACTTTTCTGTCTGGCGGCATTGATTCAAGCATCGTAACCGCCATCGCAGCAAACTATATGAACACACGCGGTAAAACGCTCAACACCTTTTCCTTCGACTTTAAGGGCAATGACAGGTATTTTAAGGCAAACGCCTTCCAGCCGGAAAGGGATCTGCCCTATGTCAATCGTATGCTTGAAGAGTATGAGACAGCCCACTCCTATCTCGAATGTGATGAGAACTCTCTCTTCAAGGCGCTCTTTGCCGCAGTCGATGCAAAGGATATGCCCGGCATGACCGATGTGGACTCGTCACTTTTGTATTTCTGCAGCCTCGTCAGCCGAAAAAACAAGGTAGCTCTTACCGGTGAGTGTGCGGATGAAATCTTTGGCGGATATCCGTGGTTTTACCGCAAAGAGCTGCTTGAAAGATATGGCTTCCCGTGGTCATCGGATGTCGCTCCACGCCTTGCTCTTTTGCGCGACGACGTGGCCTTGGCACTTGATTTATCCGGTTATCAGGCTTTTCGATATGAAGAATCCAGGTCAAAAGCACCTCTCCTTTACGGCGAAACCGGTGAGGACGAAAGCCGCCGCATAATCGGTTATCTCAATATCAAATGGTTCATGCAGACACTTCTTGACCGCATGGATCGCACCAGCATGTACTCCGAGCTTGAGGCCCGCGTGCCTTTTGCCGACCATCGTATCATTGAGTATGTCTTTAATGTGCCATGGCATATGAAATATCAAAACGGCGTGGAAAAGACTCTGCTTCGCGATGCATTTTCAGATGTCCTGCCGCCTGAGCTTTTGCACAGAAAAAAGAGCCCATATCCAAAGACCTATCATCCCGGATATGAAGCTCTCCTTATAAAGGGAATGGAGGAGATATTAGACTCCCCTAACGCCCCTGTGCGCACTCTCATTGACACTGACAAAACGCGCGAATTTTTAAAGGCACCGGCAGAATACGGCAGTCCGTGGTTTGGCCAGCTCATGGCAGGTCCGCAGCTTATCGCATATTTCATCCAGATTAATTACTGGATGGAGAAGTATCAGCTGTCTGCTTAATGCTCATCCATGATTAATTGACCTTGCGCTCTATATCAATGATGTTATTCTCTATGATATTGTTTTCTGTAATGTTGTTATCTATGCTCTCTGCCGAAGAGGTGCTTTCACTATTCTGCTCCTTCGGTGTAAATCTTCTCACCTTATCCATGAGCTGAGTCTTCTTCAGCTCATGCTTAAGCTCAACACGCTCACTCTTCTGCTGTCGCTTTTTCTCCTTAAGCTCGTACTTGGCCTGCTTCTTTGCGAGCTTATTCTGCCTCTTCTGCTCCTTTATGGCAGCCTTTGTCTCTCTTTTGGCCTGCTTTGCCGCAAGCTTTGCTTCTTTTGCTTCGTTCTTTATGCGGCTCTTTTTATTTTTCTTTACGCTCTTTTTGGCAACCTTATGTAATTCCTTGAGGTCTGACTTTGCAGCCTTTATATTTTTTCTGTCCTTGCGGTATGGATTGTGCACAAAGTATCCCACAGTGCCTATCATCATAAGAAGCAGTGCCAGCGCCTCTCCAGCCATCGTGACATACTCCAGATACTGCGGATACAGCTTGTAGCCTGCCATCTCCGCCGCTATCAGGATAAGCGGGATGAAAAACAGTATATTCTTTCGCTTTTGGGACAATAACGCTCCCTCCGCGCCTACACACATGAGTACATACAGGCACAACTGCGAAGTCGGTCCATAGGCATATGCCACAATCGCAGCCATTATCACTGATATGCAAAACACTATGAATGCTTCTCCGCGGAACAGGGCATTCCTGTACTCTTTTATGCCCTCCAGCTTGTCTACCGATATGCCATGCAGTGAATATACCTGGTCTGTGATATCCTCCATGCAGTCCTCATGGTATCGCTTCAGCTCCCTGTTGCTGTTTATATCGGCATCTATGGAGCGTCTGCGCTCTGTAAGCAGCTTCTGCTCCTCCATGATCTTCTCCCAGGCCTCATCCTCTGCCTCACGCTGAAGCTTCACCTGCTCGTGAATCCACTCGGCCCGCTGAATGCGCTCGCTCTCCTGCGGTATAACCATCTGCTGCGCGTCAACAGTCTGCTGCGGTGTTTGAGTCTCCTGCATCATGCTGTTATTTTCATTATTTATCATTCCGTTTTTCTGCCTCTTTCTTCTAGACATTTTCTTTTCCTCTTGCAGTCGTTATCCTGCTATCCAAATGTTATCTGATTATTTTTTCATGTACTCTTCTATAATACACTGATGCTTCTTTGTCTTCTTATCATAGCTTATGCCGACAAGCATTTTCAATATCCTGCCGTATCTCCTCATTTGGAATAAACGCACAACTCTTTTTCTGGTCAAATCCCAGATACCCTAAATGAACAAGATATGTTAAAACATCATCTTTATTTTTAAAGCTAACCGTATCATTCATAAAACTGCCGGTGTTCACCTTTATTTCTCCACCGGACAGCATCTGAATTATTGCGGTCTTTAATCCATCAAAATCCAAATTTATAAGTGGAACTATGACATCATAAGACCCAGTCTCTGACCAATAACTCTTTAAGTCTCCCTGAAGCATGTAATTTACTACTGCACGCGGATTGTATACATGGTAATCTCCCAGCATATATCCATCATACCACCGCTCTACCTGGCTAAAATTCCTGCCATAGCGATCACATATGTCTCTGACCTCATCCTCAGTAAAGCCAATATATGGGGACAAACGTCCCGCATATAACATGGTATATTCATCAAAATTATTAAGTGCCGACTGCGTCTTTAGCTTTTTTATCGGTAAAATTCCTGTTAGAAATGCAAGCTCTATATACTTTGTTGGTTCACTTCCCTTAAACATTCCTCGCAGGAAATTGATATATTCCTCCTGAACTGAGGAATTTGCTGCTTCATCACGTATCAAAACATCCCACTCATCGATTATAATTACAAATTTATTGTTCGTCATGCTGTTAATAACCGATAGAGCACCATACAATGTTTTCTGATCTCTTAAATCAATATCCTTGTACAGATCTGCCAACTCTGATATAACATTTTTATTTATATATCCTGATATTCTTTCCGGCGCACCGGCATCCATTAGTATCCACTGCATATCGAGATGAATAACATCATACTTGTTGAGATATTTCTCAAAGTATTCTGTCTGTGCAATGTTATAGTTCATAAATAATTCTCTGGAATCACAGCCCTTGCTGTAATATGCTGTAAGCATATCGGCCGTAATAGACTTGCCAAACCTTCTCGGCCGGCTATTACATATATATGCCTGCTTTGTTCCAAGCACACTATTGGTAAAATCGAGCAAGCCTGTTTTGTCTATATATATCTCGGAAGCTAATGCTACCTTGAATGCACTGTTTCCAGGATTTACAAATCTCCCCATTGCGTTCATCTCCTTTACTGCTATATATCTTCTATTAAAGCATATTTTAGCGGAATTTTCCATAGAATATGCGCATGATATCCGCAAACCCTGAAATTTTTGGTGCCCGATACCATTAAATTTTTCAAATTAGAATTTCATTTACATACTCCTTAAATTCCATTTTCTTAATTTTATAAACTTGAAGTTTCTCACTTCTTCATCTTAGGGGCAATAAGCAGCACTATTGTTACAAGAAAATATACGCCATACAATGAATATCCGTACAAGACACGATGTCAAGAAATTTTTAGAAGGACTCTCTACCGGAAGTTCCAGCCTTCTTAAGAATGTAACCGGTGGTTATCATTACCATACGATTGAAGCTGAATCCGAAGAGATTTTAGATGATATTCAAAATGGACTCGCAGAAAAAGGTTTTCTAATGCAATCAAGGCGTCAGTCCGGTATTTCCGGAACTGATGCCTTTTAAGTATTGGAAATTGTCAATGCCACTGTTTTGTCTTACATATACTTCTTCACAATATTCTCCATTACTTTCCACTTATGTTCCATATCAGAGACAAGTTTAAACTGTGTCCTTGCCCGGTCCAAATTCTGCCCCGGTCTGTGAATTTTAAAATAAATGTCTCCCTGAATATAATCCATAAGAAACCTCATTCCACATTCATAGGTCATAAGCCTAGCGCCCATCGGAAGCAGCTTTATCTCTTCCTGTGAAAGTTTTCCACCACATCCCTCTATAAAGCCATTCGCACATGCTTCAAAAAGTTCTAAGTTGAACCACACTTTATCCAGATTTTGTTCATCCTCTAATGCTGTACTTGCTCCAATCCGCACCGCATCTCCAAAATCATTCATGGCTACCCCAGGCATTACAGTGTCCAGGTCAATCACACATATTCCTTTTTTGGTATCCTTATCCATGAGGACATTATTAATTTTTGTGTCATTATGAGTCACACGAAAACTGATTTTCCCACTTCTCAGCAAATCCTGAAAGCAGTCCACAATTTCTTCCCTGTCCAATACAAACTGAATTTCCTCCCGGACCAAATCCACTCTGCTGCACACATCCTCTTCCACTGCCTTTTTGAATGTCTCAAATCTTTCTCTGGTATCATGAAATCCCGGAATTGTCTCATGAAGTGTTTTCGCCGGATAATCCGCTAACATACTTTGAAATCTGCCAAATGCCAGACCGCCCTCATAAAGTATTTCAGGATTATCTATCAAATCATAGCTTACAGTATTTTCAATGAATACATAAGCTCTCCAATACTCACCTTCCGAGTCCACGTAATAGGGTTTCCCGTCTTTTGCAGGAATGACATTTAATGTCTCCCTCTCTGGATTTCCACCGTTAGCTGAAATTTTTCTTTTTAAAAATTCAGTGACTCCAACGATATTTTCCATTAATTCAACCGGGTTTTTAAAGATACTCTTGTTCATCTGCTGTAAAATATAATGCTTTTTTACTCCCTGTTCGTTTTCAAATGTAACACGGTAAGTATCATTAATATGTCCATTTCCCCATGGAATTTCTTCTTTATATACACCTTCAAAACAGAAGTTTGCAGCCGCTTCTAATTTTCCGCAGAGCTGTTTTGGATAAAAATCATTCTCTTCCAGCTTTTTCACTGCTGCCATAACCATTGGTTTATCTTCCCTGTAGGTAACTCCATACCACTTTTCTGTTGTAAGAAGAACTTTTACTTCTGCTTTATTGCTATCTAACAGTCTGCTGACGACCGACGGAAGATAATATTCACATTTCAGTGGATTATGTTGCAGACCCTCCTGCAGAAAATCACGAAATCCATACGCAATCTCTGACAAAAATCCCTTGCTAAATCCCCATAAATTCATGGAAACAATCGTATCTCCTGCCAAATCCGTATAACTTTTTCCATCATCTTCCGTATATGCAGCATTCTCTCCACGTTTTACAATCGTTGTATGTTCTGTTACACTGACAAGTTTTCCATCACCATCAATATCACAGACACCTCTTGCCACACTTCCATTCTCCGTCAAAGTATTTTTCAACTGATATCCTACCATTGCATACTGATACTTTTCATTATCTTCATGCACACTCAGATAATCATAAATCTGCTTAAATGCTTCTCTTCCATAATAGTCGTCTGCATTAATCACTGCAAATGGTCCGTCAATCATATCTTTACAGCTTAAAATTGCATGCGCAGTTCCCCATGGCTTTACTCTTCCGGCCGGAACTTCAAATCCCTCCGGCAGATTTTCCAGCTCCTGAAATGCATATCTTACTTTCATAATCTTTTCTATACGATTCCCTATGACATTATGAAAATCTTCCGCATTCTCTCTTTTTATTACAAAAATAACCTCTTCAAATCCTGCAAGATAAGCATCATAAATAGAAAAATCAACAATAATATGTCCATATTCATCTACTGGATCAATCTGTTTCATTCCACCGTAACGGCTTCCCATTCCGGCTGCCATAATTACAAGTACAGGTTTCTTCATATTCTTTATACCTCCTGATTAAACAGCGTACCATTTAATCTCATTTGCCTCTATTTTCAACGCAAAACTGCTTCCATCGCCGCGATAGATAACCGTATTCTGTGGCTCGTAGGTATTATTTACAACACAGAATTTGCCATTTTTTACATATGCATGTACTTCCACATTGAAATTTGTACTAAACCACTGATGTAATAAGTTTTCGCCATGTGTACTCCACAAAATGCTTCGATAAAGAATTCTGCTGTTCTCAAAGCTATATGGCAGTCCACTGATATAGACCGAACGGCCCTCACCAAATTCATGCACAGCCATCTGAACTTCTTTGTCCCTCTGTACCAGAATTTCTGTTCCCTCATACGCAAACATATTCTTCTTGCCCTCTCCGAAGTCAACAGGCTTTGTTGTATCTGCAAGAATAAAGTGATTTTTGTGTTCTTCCCAGTTATACTTATCGTAGTTTAAGGTAAATCCGGTTTCTTTTTCCACACCAATTAAATCAGCAAGCTGCAGATAATGTCCCTGATACTGGTGTCCTGCCGGTTCCCCGACACCGATAAATCCACCGCCCCGGTAGACAAATTCACGAATGGCTGCGGAAATAACTGCATTCTCCCAGACTGCCCCGCCGGTGTGTGCCGTATCCCCGTCCCCGACATTGATAATGACATCAATATCCTTTAATATATCCTTATCCTTTAAAATATCATCAAATGAAATAAATTTCACATCAAACGGTGCGCCGCTTAATGCCTCGATAATTCCCGCATAACTGTAATTCTGTTTCTGATATAAGGCATGGTGTACCATATGGCAGCCCCAGCTGCGGATTTTGCCCCAGCTGTTTAAAACAGCAACCTTCTTCACACAGTATGGTGTTGTTCCTTTTGCATTCTCATATAGTTCACGGAATTCATTGCACACGCTCTCCACATAGTCCAAAAACTCCGGGAAATCTAATGCAAGCTTTAAATATCCGCCATATCCGATACGGTCGATTGGTTTTCTTAAAATGGCACGGCGTGCTGTCACCCAGTTTTCCTTTGCTTCCTTGACAGGATCTCCGCCCTCATGGAAGGTATCCGGGAAAAAGTATGGAAGGAATCTTCCTTCTGTATATTTTACACCTTCAATATCAGAGATCAGACGAAGTGTACTTCCGTTTCCAACGCTTCCTACCACTGCGTCAAGACCGATCGTTGCAAACTCTTCCATGAATGGTTCTGTTCCGATCCAGTGATCCCCCAAAAACATCATTGCCTCTTTGCCGCATTCATGTGTGATGTCAACCATCTCTTTTGCAAGCTTTGCAACTTCCCTGCGCTGGAATGCCTGAAAATCCTTATATTCTTTACCAGGTACACGATACTGATTGTTATAATATCCCTGGTCAATGATATATTCCGGGCGGAATTTATAACCCATTTCTTTTTCAAACTGCTCTAAAATATAAGGACTTACTGACGCGGAATAACCATACCAATCCACATATTTTTCCCGCTTTAACTCGTCAAACATCAATGTAAACTGATGGAAAAACGTCGTATAGCGAATGACATTGACATATGGATGCTCCTC
>OGLO01000484.1_pt1 | contig 10328 bp, 8 predicted proteins | sample 1572891 | NCBI WGS metagenome assembly OGLO01 (sample SAMEA2581999, study PRJEB24529) | metagenome | biome: Human gut stool | place: China | collected 2011
TTGCATTTTTAATCTCCTAAAAAAGAAAACACGTTTTTTCTCGTCACTCGTCACCGGTAGCGTTCTATCCCTTTGCAGAAAGGAGATGGAGAGGATGTTGACAACGGTGACGAGAGTGTTGACCAATTGTTTGTCGTCACTTCCGGTCGTCACTTTTATTCTTCTTTTTTATTGTAACAGGCTTATACACAGATGTAAAACCTATGTGAAGCGAAATTTGTTAACGGTGGTTAAAAACCTCTGTTTTTCAAGGGCGGAGCGTTCCAAACTCTGCGGCTTAATGTCACTGTAGCTCATTGGTTTTGTCGTTTTACAGCATGTATAATGTAGGAAAGCCGGATGTAAAACCTCGTTTTCCAGTTGCGGGCTCTCCGGTTGCCGGTTGCGGGCCGTACGGTTTCCATATGCGGGCCGTACAGCCCGCAGTTGCAGGACGAGGAAAACGATGTGGCATAGCAGGTTTTTGCATAGGGTATTTCTCCTTTATACATAAGGGATGTCGTGGAAAAACACCGGCATACGGAATGTTCCGGGCTGGAGATTGGGACGGTCTCCCACCGGTGGCGCACCAGGACTCTTGTTTTAATTTTGAACAATTCGGAATGCCTGTTGTTTTTTTAAGGGATAATTTGCATATATTTGTCCGCGAAATTTAAACGTATTGAATTATGAAAAAGTTCTTTAGTGTTTTTATGATAGCTGTATGCTGCATGGTATTGGCTATGCCTGCCCAAGCTCAGTTGATTAAGTTTGGTGTAAAAGGCGGTGTGAACTTGTCGAAACTCAAGTTAGAAGGAATGAAAGACAACTCTACCGGATTCTTTTTCGGACCTATGGCGGAAATAACGATTCCCGTTATAGGACTGGGAGTGGACGGTGCGTTGCTGTATTCTCAGAAAGGCGATAAGATGGAAGGCCTTGATATGAAGCAATCGGGGCTGGACATACCTGTCAATCTGAAATATTCCATCGGTCTGGGCAGTATGCTGGGTATTTATGTAGCGGCCGGTCCGGACTTCTTCTTCAACTTCAAGGGTGATAAGAATTTTGAAGATGGAAGAAAGCTGGAAAGCAAGAAAGCGCAGGTGGGTATCAATGTGGGAGCCGGTGTGAAACTGGTTCGGCATTTGCAGATAGGTTTCAACTATACGATTCCTTGCGGTGACTCGTTCACCTGGAAGAGTGCCAGTGAGGCTATCGGAACAAAGAATAAGACCTGGCAGATTTCCGCTGCTTACCTGTTCTAAAGATATAACGGGATTATCTCTGTATGGCGTTGCCGATTTTGATTGGCAACGCCGTTTTTTTACGTTATCTTTGCCGTTGCAATGGAAAAGTTCGTAGATGTCATATTGCCCCTTCCCCTGCATGCCTGCTTTACATACTCGCTGCCGGAGGATATAGCGGGGAGTGTACAGATTGGCTGCCGGGTGGTCGTTCCTTTCGGACGGAAGAAATACTATACGGCTATTGTGCAGAACATACACTATTCCGCACCGGCCGGGTACGAGGTAAAGGAAGTGAGTGCCCTGCTGGATGCGCATCCCATCCTGCTGCCCGAGCAGTTCAGGTTTTGGGACTGGCTGGCGGATTATTATCTCTGTACCCGGGGCGATGTCTATAAAGCGGCGCTTCCTTCAGGCCTGAAGCTGGAGAGCGAGACCATCGTGGAGTATAACCCCGATTTCGAATCGGATGTGCAACTGCCCGAAAAGGAACAGAAGATACTGGACCTGCTTGCCGCGGAGCCGGAACAGTGCATTACGAAACTGGAGAAGGAGAGCGGCATCAGGAATATCCTGTCCGTAATTAAATCCTTGCTGGATAAAGAGGCGGTCTTTGTGAAAGAAGAGCTTACAAGATATTTCAGAAACAAGAAACCACAAGCCCAAGACCGAGACCCGCGTACGCCTGACGGAAGCGGCAGGCAACGAACACCGTCTGCACTTCTTCTTTGACGAACTGCAGCGTCGCGCTCCCAAACAGTTGGACTTGCTGATGAAGTACATCGAACTTTCCGCCTGTTTGGGTAAAACGCCGAAAGAAGTCACCAAGAAGGAACTTTTGCAGCGGACTTCCGCTACGCCTGCCGTGTTCAACGGGTTGGTGGAACGCGGGGTCTTTGAGGTATACCAGCAGGAAATAGGCAGGCTGAACGCAGCCGCTGCCCGGACAACCCTCCCTTTAAATCCTTTGAACGGGCATCAGCAGCGGGCATACGACAGCATTGTGGAAAGTTTCCGGACAAAGAATGTCTGTTTGCTGCATGGAGTCACGTCCAGCGGAAAAACGGAGATTTACATTCATCTGATAGAAAAAGTTATCCGGCAAGGGAAGCAGGTGCTGTATCTGTTGCCGGAAATAGCCCTGACCACACAGATTACCGAAAGGCTGCAACGGGTGTTCGGTTCGCGTCTGGGCATCTATCACTCCAAGTTTCCGGATGCCGAACGGGTGGAAATCTGGCAGAAACAGCTTTCGGACAGTGGATATGACATTATTCTGGGAGTGCGTTCTTCCGTGTTCCTGACCTTCCGCAAGCTGGGCCTGGTTATCGTGGACGAGGAGCACGAAAACACATATAAGCAACAGGACCCCGCCCCCCGCTACCATGCACGTAATGCCGCCACTGTGCTGGCTGCGCTGTATGGCGCCAAGACCCTGCTGGGAACGGCGACGCCTTCCATAGAAACCTGGCACAACGCCATGTCCGGAAAGTACGGGCTGGTGGAGCTGAAGGAGAGGTACAAGGAGATACAGTTGCCGGAGATTATTCCGGTCGACATCAAGGAGTTGCAGCGCAAGAAGCGGATGAACGGGCCCTTTTCCCCTTTGTTGCTGCAATATGTCCGCGAGGCACTGGAACGGAAAGAACAGGTCATTCTGTTTCAGAACCGCAGGGGGTTTGCCCCGATGATAGAATGCCATACGTGCGGGTGGGTTCCCAAATGTAAGAACTGCGATGTCAGCCTGACCTATCATAAAGGACTGAACCAACTGACCTGCCACTATTGCGGATATACCTATCAACTGCCCCGCATCTGTCCCGCTTGCGAAGGAACGGACTTGCGCAACCGCGGTTTCGGTACGGAAAAGATAGAGGACGACGTCAAACTCCTGTTTCCCGAAGCGACCGTTGCCCGTATGGACCTGGATACCACCCGCACACGCGCGGCCTACGAGCGTATCATCGCCGATTTTGAACAGGGAAAGACGGATATTCTTATCGGTACGCAAATGGTTTCCAAAGGGCTGGACTTCGACCACGTAAGCGTGGTAGGCATTCTGAATGCGGATACGATGCTGAACTATCCGGATTTTCGTGCCTATGAGCGTGCTTTCCAGTTGATGGCGCAGGTGGCAGGGCGTGCCGGACGGAAGAATAAAAGGGGCAGGGTAGTGCTGCAGACCAAGAGCATTGAGCATCCTATCATCCCTCAGGTAATTGCCAACGACTACGAAGGCATGGTCGACGGACAGCTTGCCGAGCGGCAGATGTTTCATTATCCCCCTTATTATCGCCTCATATATGTGTATCTGAAGAACCGCAATGAGTCCCTGCTCGATTTGATGGCGCAGACTATGGCGGGCAAGCTGCGTGCCATCTTCGGCAATCGGGTGTTAGGGCCGGATAAACCGCCGGTGGCACGTGTGCAGACGCTGTTTATCCGCAAAATTGTAGTGAAGATTGAAACCAAAGCTCCTATGGCGCGTGTCCGCGAATTGTTGCTGCAGGTACAGAAGGAGATGATAATGGAAGACCGTTTCAAGTCGCTGATTGTATATTATGATGTAGACCCGATGTAGATGGCCGTAGTGCGGGTTGCGGAATGTTTAATATGAGTTTGAGTATGAAAGAGAAGAAAAAGATATTATTTGTTTGCCTGGGCAACATTTGCCGCTCTTCTTCGGCGGAAGGGGTGATGAGGCATTTGATAGAAGAGGCAGGGCGTGAAGATGAGTTCGTTATCGACTCGGCAGGTATTCTTTCCTATCATCAGGGAGAGCTGCCCGACAGCAGGATGCGTGCCCATGCCGCCCGTCGGGGTTACAACCTGACGCACCGTTCCCGTCCGGTACGTACGGATGATTTCTATGAGTTCGATTTGATTATCGGAATGGATGACCGTAATATTGATGATTTGAAAGAGCGTGCCCCTTCTGTGGAAGCATGCGGAAAGATACATCGCATGACGGAATACTGTACTAAGTTTGCCCATGCCGATTACGTGCCCGACCCTTATTATGGCGGAGCCGAGGGGTTTGAATTCGTACTCGATATATTGGAAGACGCCTGTGCCGGATTGCTTGGAGCGGTTGGCGAATAATCACCGCTCAATGCCTGTTGTCATGATAAAAACGCTTGTTGTCGTTGAGGCTGCACGTTGCATCCACTCCGGCCTGCTGCAACCGTTCGGCAATCTCATTCAGCTTCTTCCTTGAAACCCGGCCGATGTAGAAAAGACGGTAACGGTAGTCCTTGTCGAGCAATTCCATGACATGGGTGAAAGTCTGTTCCCGGGCAAAATCGAAGTTGACCTTGCGCAGGTCTGCATACGGATAGCGGATTGTCCTGCCTGCACTGTGTACGGTGAGGTTTTCGTTGTCCAGCGTCAGGTAGCAGAACCGGGTCATCAGCATGCAAATGAAGAAAAGGCTCAGTCCGAAGGACAGGATGGCCGGAATGAATCCCCACCATGCATCGATGCCGACGGAATAGTAACCCAATATCAGGAACATGAGGAATAATATGAAGAACCAAAACATATACAGCGAGGGACGCCGGTAAGTTTCCTCCGGGAGGGTTTCCATGCTCCGTCCGCGCGGAACATAATTGGCAAAAGGCACTCCTTGCGACACCAGAAAGCGGACGAGTGATGAAGGATGCCTGAAGGGAGGCATGTATATTACCTTATCCTGCTTTTCCTTTAGGTGGAAAACGAATATTCCGGGACCGTATTTGGCTTTTCCTGTCGGGATATCCTTATGCGCCTGCCGGGGGTATCGTTCCATGAAACTGAAACTTTCAATCTGATGCAGTTGAATCCGTTGGCTTTGCAACAGAAATTCCGCTCTTTGCTGTTCTTTGGTACTGATTTTCATAGGTCTTGCTTTTTAAGTTCCGGGTAACTGATACGGGTATGGTAAATCGTTTTCAATTTTTCTTTGAAAACGGCTTTTACCGTTGCTATGTCCTTGAACGTGACGGGGCACTCCCTGAAATAACCTTCCTCCACCTGCGAATCGATAATCTTGTCTACCAGGTTGCTGATGCTCTCTTCCGTATATTCGGGCAGGCTGCGCGAGGCTGCCTCTACGGAATCCGCCATCATCAGGATGGCTTGCTCCTTGCTGAAAGGGTTGGGACCGGGATAGGTGAATGACTCGTTGTCGGGTTCCTCGCCGGGATGCTCGTTTTTCCAGGATATGTAGAAGTATTTTGTCTTTCCCCTACCGTGGTGAGTAGTAATGAAATCCTTGATGACTTTAGGCAGGTTGTTCTTCTCGGCCAGTTTCAATCCGTCCGTTACATGTCCGATGACGACTTGCGCACTCTGTTCGTAACCGAGATTCTTGTGCGGATTGACACCGCCCGACTGGTTTTCGGTAAAGAATGCCGGATTCTCCATTTTGCCGATGTCATGGTATAAAGCGCCTGTACGCACCAACTGGCTGTTTGCGCCGATGCGGTTGGCTGCTTCGGCTGCGAGGTTGGCTACCTGCATGGAATGCTGGAATGTGCCGGGTACGGTTTCCGACATGCGCCGCAGCAAACTGTTGTTGATGTTGGACAATTCCACCAGAGTAACATTCGAAGTGAAGCCGAAGGTTTTTTCCACCAGGAAAAGCAACGGATACGTGAAAAGCAGCAACACGCCGTTTATCACGAAGTAGGTGTACATACTGCCGTTCAGTTTGGAAAGGTCGTTTTCCGTTATCAGTTCAAAAGCGAAATAAACGGCTGCATAAGTCAGAATCACCAGAATAGCCGTGCGGAACAACTGCGAGCGTTGCGATAATTCTCTCAAACTGAAAATCGCAACCAAACCTGCTGTTAGTTGCAGCAGGATGAACTCGTGCGGATAGCGCAGGCAGATGGAACAAATCAGTATTGTGACGACCTGTGTGAGAAAGGCTGTCCGTGAGTCGAGAAACACGCGGATAATGACGGGCAGCATGGCATAGGGAATGATGTATACGTTGAATATATTGTTTGTTACCATAACGGCCGTTACCACACAATAGAACATGATAAGGGTGAAAAGCAGCGCGAGGTTGCCTTTGCGGTTGTAATAATCTTTGCGGAAGAGGTCGAGATAAAGCATGAAGCACAATATGAAGATGCCGACATACAGAATCTGCCCTGCCAGCATCAGTTGTTTCTGGCCGATGGACTCGCTGCGCTGGATGGACTCTTTGCGCAGGCTTTCGAGGATATTGTAGGTTTCCCGGCTCACTATCTCGCCGCGGTCGATGATTTTCTGCCCGCTCAGTACGATGCCGTTTGCCCATGAATAGTTGTCGAGGATTTCTTCCTTGGCGGTCTCTGTCCGCCGGGCATCGTAGGTGAGGTTGGGAGAGAGGTATTCGTTGAGGGAACACTGCCGGAGTATGTTCGGACGATAGTGTACGGTATCGGCCGTAAGCAGGTAGGCATATGCCTGCTTTACGGAGTAGAGTTTGTCGATGCTCCGTTGGTTGGCAAGCTTGTCGTCTATCACCATAACGGCAGATGTGCTGTCTTTGTGCAGCCGGGCAAGCTCTTCAGTGGAAAGGATGCCTGCCCGGTACACCTCGGATAGTATTTTTTCGATATGGCGGATGTAATCGGAAGAGGGCAGAATGTCGCGCAGATGAGTCTGATAGTCGTTCTTCAGTTTCTTGAGCGCCTCTTTCCCGGTGCTCTTGTCCAATTGGAAATAGGGTTGGAAAGAGGCCAGGATGCTGTCTTGTTCTTTTTTTACGACTTGGTCGTCTTTGTAGATGGGGAAGTCGAAGGTAGCCATCAGTTGCCCGTACTTCCAGGGTTTGTCAATGTCAAACTGGTAATTAAACTTACCGTCTCTCGGCAGGAAATAGACAATAACTCCCACCGTACCTATAAAAATAAGTGCCTTGTATATCAAATCTCTGAACGAGAACTCTTTGTTTTTACCTTTGAAATAGTTCATATCGGTTGAAATTTTTGCGAAAAGTACAAAAAAAAACAATAGTATGGAAAAAAAGGTTTAATTTTGCCGTCTAATTTAGTTATAAGTAAGATAGATTATGACAGAAAGAAAAGTCAGAGTCCGTTTTGCCCCGAGTCCTACGGGGGCGTTGCACATCGGTGGTGTGCGCACTGCGTTGTATAATTATCTCTTTGCCCGTCAGCATGGAGGAGATTTGATTTTCCGCATTGAGGATACCGATTCCAACCGGTTTGTGCCGGGAGCGGAAGAATATATATTGGAGTCTTTCAAGTGGTTGGGCATTCCTTTTGACGAGGGTGTCAGCTTTGGTGGAGAACATGGTCCGTACCGTCAGTCCGAACGCCGCGACATATACAAGAAGTATGTACAGGTGTTGCTGGATGCCGGCAAGGCATATATCGCTTTCGATACTCCGCAGGAGCTGGAAGCCAAGCGTGCGGAGATTGCCAATTTCCAGTACGACGCTTCTACGCGCATGCAGATGCGCAATTCGCTGACGATGCCCAAAGAGGAAGTGGACGCGCTGATTGCCGAAGGCAGGCAGTATGTGGTCCGTTTCAAGATAGAGCCGGACGAAGATGTGCATGTGAACGACTTGATACGTGGCGAGGTCGTGATAAACTCGTCTATCCTTGACGATAAGGTGCTTTACAAATCGGCGGACGAACTGCCTACCTATCACCTGGCAAATATTGTGGATGACCATTTGATGGAAGTTTCCCACGTTATCCGCGGTGAAGAGTGGCTGCCTTCCGCTCCGCTGCATGTGCTGCTGTACCGTGCTTTCGGTTGGGAAGATACGATGCCGGCGTTCGCACACCTGCCGCTGTTGCTGAAGCCCGAAGGTAACGGTAAGCTCAGCAAGCGCGACGGCGACCGTCTGGGCTTCCCGGTATTTCCGCTGGAATGGCACGACCCCAAGTCGGGCGAAGTGTCTTCGGGCTATCGCGAATCGGGCTATCTGCCGGAAGCTGTTATCAATTTCCTTGCCTTGCTGGGCTGGAACCCGGGTAACGACCAGGAATTGATGTCGATGGATGAACTTGTAAAACTGTTCAATCTGAGCCATTGCAGCAAATCGGGTGCTAAGTTCGACTATAAGAAAGGTATCTGGTTTAACCATGAATATATTCTTCAGAAATCGGACGAGGAGCTTGCGGAACTTTTCAAGCCGGTACTGAAAGAGCACGGTGTAGACCTTAATGCATACAGCGATGCGTTCCTTACTACGGTAGTCTCCCTGGTAAAGGGCCGCGTCAACTTCGTGAAGGAACTGTGGGATCAGGCACGTTTCTTCTTTGTTGCTCCTGAGCAGTATGCCGAGAAGGATGTGAAGAAACGTTGGTCGGAAGATACTCCGCGCATCATGACGGAATTGATGGAAGTGCTTCGGGGCATTGGAGATTTCTCCTCTAAACCGTCGGAAGATGTAGTTATCGGCTGGATTACGGAGAAAGGATATCACATGGGTAATGTGATGAATGCTTTCCGGCTGGCAGTGGTAGGAGAGTGTAAAGGACCGCATATGTTCGATATTACCGCATTGTTGGGCAAAGAAGAGACGCTTGCCCGCATACAGCGTGCCATCGACGTTCTGAAATAAGTTGAAGCGGAGAAAAGTATGTTTTATAATTTAGCAATAATACTCTATGATATTGCGGTGCACCTGGTGGCTCCTTTCAGCCGTAAACCGCGGAAGATGATGAAGGGGCACTGGGTCGTGTACGAACTTCTTCGGCAGCAGCTGGAGAAGGATGCGCGTTATATCTGGTTTCACGCTGCCTCTTTGGGAGAGTTTGAACAGGGACGCCCGCTGATTGAGAAGATACGTGCCAAATATCCGGATTATCGTATTTTGCTGACATTCTTTTCGCCGTCGGGCTATGAAGTGCGCAAGAACTACCGGGGGGCGGATATCGTGTGTTATCTGCCTTTCGACAAACCGCGCAATGTGAGGAAGTTTCTTGACCTGGTGAATCCCTGCATGGCGTTTTTTATCAAGTATGAGTTTTGGAAGAACTACCTGGATGAGTTGCATAAGCGCCGCATCCCCGTTTATAGCGTGTCTTCCATCTTTCGCCGCGGGCAGATTTTCTTTAAATGGTACGGCGGTACGTATAGGAACGTGCTGCGCAACTTCGACCACATCTTCGTGCAGAACGAGCGCTCCAAGCGTTATCTGGCGAAGATTGGCATCAACCGGGTGACTGTGGTGGGGGATACCCGTTTTGACCGCGTGCTTCAAATTCGGGAAGAGGCTAAAGACTTGCCTTTGGTTGAGTTGTTCAAGAATAATACGATGACTTTTGTTGCCGGAAGTTCCTGGCAGCCCGACGAGGATTTGTTTATCGAATACTTTAATCAGCATCCGGAAGTAAAGCTGATTATCGCTCCGCATGTAATCGACGAAAATCATTTGGTAGAGATAATCCGTAAACTGAAGCGTCCGTATGTGCGTTATACCCGTGCCGACGAAAAGAATGTCCGTAAGGCGGATTGCCTGATAATAGACTGCTTCGGCCTGCTTTCCTCCATCTATCGCTATGGAGAGATTGCCTATATCGGCGGCGGGTTCGGAGTGGGTATCCATAATACGTTGGAAGCTGCCGTATATGGCATTCCGGTAATCTTTGGGCCGAAGTACCAGAAATTCCAGGAAGCCGTTCAGCTCCTGGAGGCAAAAGGCGGGTTCTCTGTCAAGAGTTATGAAGAACTGAAAGCGTTGCTCGACCGTATGCTGGAAGATGAAAGCTTCTTGCGCGAGACCGGTACGAATGCGGGGACTTATGTAACCGGTAATGCCGGGGCAACGGACAAAGTTTTGGGTATGATAAACTTTTAGACTGTTGAAGAGGTTGCCAAAGACCTCTTTCCATACAAAATATGAGGGGTTGTCAAAACTAAAACGAGACTCTGAAAAGTTACAGACTGTAATTATAACCTCTAAAAGGGTCGTATCAAACTCCGTTTTGAGAGTAATGATACGACCTTTTTCTTTAGTCTTTTAGGATGTCCTAATTTCAAGTTAAAAGTTTGTCTTCTCAAAGAATGAGTTGTGACGCCTTCATTTTTCCTATATGTAGGCAGTCTCCTTTTTAGAGGCAGCCGATACCTTTACTCCTTGTACCAGCTTGA
>OGLO01000486.1_pt1 | contig 10304 bp, 7 predicted proteins | sample 1572891 | NCBI WGS metagenome assembly OGLO01 (sample SAMEA2581999, study PRJEB24529) | metagenome | biome: Human gut stool | place: China | collected 2011
ACTTAATAAATATTTTACAACTTAATTTTTTTCTTAACAGCCTTCGATTCATTATGCAGACGGTCCAAGGCTGTCACCACATAGCGGTACTTTGTCTTTCCGTCTTCATAAGGAAGTTTATAGAAATTATCGCGCGTGATGGCTACAATATGGGAAGGATCGTCTATATTCACTTTCTCTTTGGCATCAAAACGGTAGACTACATACTGGACAGCACGATTCATCTCCTCTTTGTACTTGGGTGCTGTCCAGAAAAGAATATATCCGTCTTCCGTCCATACCGGTTTCATCTTACGCACCTTTCCTGGAGCTTCGTTATCCATAAAATCGAAAACGGGAGGCAATGCCGGATATTTATGATATTCGGCAATCAAGGCATCACGATACTTGCCCGCATTCTCAATCACCGCACTGGCGGGCCACTGGCAACTGCCGCCGATGGTTTGATAAGCCCGCTGCAAAGCCATCTTACGGGGAAGCTGATTGATTGACGGATTCTTTGGGTCGGCATTCTGCACAGTGTTCATTACGGACTGACCGATAAACAAAGGACGGTTTTCCGTATTCTTGGCCCACCATTTCACCAGTGTCTCATAGTCGGCAACCGGATGTCCTATATGCCAATAAATCTGCGGAATATTATAGTCTATCCAACCTTCACGGGCCCACAGCAGTACATCCGCATAAAGGTCATCGTAGTTTTGCAACCCTTTGGTCTTACTGCCAAGCGGGTCACTGCTTTCATTCCGGTAAATGCCAAACGGAGAAACCCCGAACTTCACCCACGGCTTGATTTCACGAATTGTTTCATGCAGTTTCTTAATCAGCACATTCACGTTGCTGCGGCGCCAGTCGGCCTTGTTGCTGAAACCACCGCCAAAACGTGCAAAACTTGCATCATCGGGGAAATCCTTTCCCTTAATGGGATAAGGATAAAAGTAATCGTCCATATGAATGGCATCCACATCATAGCGGGAAACGATGTCGCTCACCACCATGCAGATGTGCCGGCGGCTCTCAGGCAGTGCCGGGTCAAAATACAACTGGTCGCCATAAGTGACAAACCATTCCGGATGGATATTGTACACATGATTGGGAGCCAACTCACTCTTCAAGGTCGTCTTCGTGCGATACGGATTAATCCATGCATGAAACTCCATACCACGCTTATGGCATTCATCAATCATAAACTGCATAGGGTCCCAATAGGGTTCGGGCGCTTTACCCTGCACTCCGGTAAGGAAACGACTCCACGGTTCCAGTCTGGAAGCATACAGAGCATCCGCTTCGGGACGTACCTGGAAAATTATGGGATTCCTGCCTTCTGCAAGGAATTCAACTGCCCGATCAGATTCTGCTTCAGCTTTTCGGTCGGCATTCCACGGAACTGTCCGTTTACTGACTGTATCCATGCTGCACGAAATTCACGTTTAGGATAGGCAGACCCGGTCTGCACTTGCGCAAATACTCCTCCCACCATTAGCAGCAAGAAGAATACACATAAAAGGGATTTTACTCTCATTCTCTAATTACAGCTTTTTAATACTTAAAATAGTTTATAATTAAGGTTTGTCCTTCATCGGCCATTCCACAATAAAGCGGCATCCTCCGCAATAGGTGTCATCCAGATAAATCCGGCCTCCCACCAACTCCATTATCTCATTGGCTATGGCAAGCCCCAACCCGGACCCTTTGGAAAACGTGTCCACTTTATAGAAACGTTCGAAAATACGGTCCGACTCGTCCGGCCTAATACCTATACCGGTATCCTCTATCACGAAGCGCAATACATGCCGGGACTTATCTTCCTCGCAGGAAACGCGTATATGACCTTCTTCCGTAAACTTCACCGCATTATCCAACAAAGACACCAGCACCATTTTCAGCCATTGCCGGGCTGCATAAAAGGCCGCAATACCGGAAGCAGGCACATATTCCAGTTCAACTCCCGGCTTCAGTTCCGGGCGGAAGCCCTCAATACATTCCTTGCAACACGCATCCACTTCTATCTCCTCCCGCGGCATCTCCCACACTCGCGAATCCATATCCGCAATATTGAGTATGTTCTCCATCAGACTCAACAGATATGTATTGTTGCCCTCCACTTGTTCAACATACTCGCGCTTCTCCACATCATCCAGTTTCTCTTGAGCCAGCAAGGTAGAAAAGCCGACAATGGAATTCAACGGAGTACGGATTTCATGGGTGATATGCTGTATAAAGGAACTTTTGACCTGGCTCATTTTTTCCACCGCCCTGCGTGCAGCTTCCAACTTGCGGTTCATGGAGAGGGTACGGACATACAGATAAGTAATGAGCAGCAAGAGCAGCAATACCAGTCCGCCAACGGCCAAGGCTATCATCAGTCTTTCCTTGTTCAATCTGGCACTCAGTTCCAGTTTCTCCATCTTCAGCCGGTCCACTTCAAACTGTGCCGTATATTTGCTTAGCTTGTCATCCATTTCTGCCGTACGCACGGAGTCACTCACGGCGCCATATCTGGCATAACTGCGGCAAGCCGCACGATAATCGCCCAACTGTTCCTGCAGTTCTCCTTTCATATAATGGTTATAAGGATAGCAAAGCCCCAGTGAATGCTGATAATCCATGAGTGAATCCACGTAAGCAATGTTACCTTTCAAATCACCGAGGATACGGCAACACATTATCTTATAGCCAAACCATGCTTCGGGCGTCGAGCTCTCCGGATGTTGACGGTAAAAGCGGTCGGTCTCCTCAATATAAGGCTCAGCAGCCTTTCTATCTTCATTGGCCAATAAGCCTATAACCCTGAATTCACAGAAACGCAAGTGCAGGGAAGAGTCTATGCTGACTTGTTTACGGTTCAGTTTGTCCTCCAGTTGCGACAATTTACTCAGATACTCGCCGGCTTCCGCATACTCACTGCGTGAAAGATAAGTCTGGATAATATTAAGCAACACCACGTATGCGTCACGATAATAGCTGCCCTCCTCGAAAAGTTTCAGTGCATTGTTGTAATTCTCTATACACAGTTTTACGTTGTTTCCAAAGACCCGATGGTTATACCCGATGCACATTTCGCCACATGCCAATCCGTATTTGTCCCGGGCTTGCTCGGCATCCTGATGGAGCCTGACGGTTTCAGCCATCGCCTCCTCCTGCATACCTTTCTCCGTCATACGCTGAATGTACTGCCGCCACGCCATATACCGGTCTCGTGTCCGTTGGTATTTCCGGCACCAGTCCATATATTCATAGGTTGCGGCTTTCAATTGGTCAATGTCCCCCAACTGATAATAATGAGAAATCAAGTTGTTATGGGCATCACTAATCTGTACCGTATCGTTCAGTTCGCGGGCAAGTTTTATCCACCGGGCATTGATGGAAGGCAATCGGTCTTGTCCCAACACTTTCTGCGCACTATCTGCCAGAGCTTTCATCTCTCCATAAGGGTCTTCGGCATGCAGGATTGAGGGGCATAAACCTAACACCAGCACAACAAGAAGCCATTTTATATTACGCTTTACCATGTTCGGACATTAAAAAGAGTCGGATGCGAATTTAGTGCTTTTATTTAATGTAAATTAGCAGTCATCCTAAAGTATAACAAATCTTAACCTTGCCTATCTGATACGATTTTTCCAGCAGGTTCGTTTTATTCTACCCCGGTTTGCATTATCTTTGCAAATCCTAAATCACATAAGTGACTTTTATATGGCAGAAAATACATCGATTATCATAAAGGGAGCCCGTGTCAATAACCTCAAGAATATTGACGTAGAGATTCCCCGTAACAAACTCGTAGTCATCACCGGACTGTCCGGTTCCGGAAAATCCTCACTCGCTTTCGATACATTATATGCCGAGGGGCAGCGCCGCTATGTAGAGAGCTTGAGCAGTTATGCCCGCCAGTTCCTGGGACGTATGAGCAAGCCTGAATGCGATTTCATCAAAGGGATTCCACCTGCCATTGCCATTGAGCAGAAAGTAAGCAGCCGTAACCCACGGTCCACCGTAGGTACCTCCACTGAAATATACGAATATCTGCGGTTGCTCTACGCGCGTGTCGGTAAAACATTCAGTCCGGTCAGTGGGCAAGAAGTGAAGAAGCACTCGGCAGAAGACATCGTGAAGTGCATGCTGGAGCATCCGGAAGGGACCAGGTATACCGTGCTCGCTCCGATATTACTGCGCGAAGACCGCACGCTGCAACAACAACTGGAGATAGACATGAAGCAAGGTTTCACCCGTCTGGAAGTGAACGGTGAAATGATGCGCATCGACGAATACAAGCCAAAAACCGGAGACACCGTTTTTCTGTTGATTGACCGTATGACAGCCTCTTCAGAAAAAGATTCCGTCAGCCGCCTCACCGACTCGGCCGAAACAGCCATGTACGAAGGAGACGGCGCCTGCCTGCTGCGTTTCTACCAGCCCGACGGGAGTACCTGCCTCTATCGTTTCAGTACCAAGTTCGAGGCAGACGGCATCACCTTCGAAGAACCGAACGACCAGATGTTCTCCTTCAACTCTCCCATCGGCGCATGCCCCGTATGCGAGGGATTCGGACGGGTCATCGGCATCGACGAGCATCTCGTGATACCCGACCGTTCCTTGTCCGTCTATGACGGAGCCGTCGTATGCTGGCGGGGCGAAAAGATGGGCGAATGGAGGGATATGGTGATACACGGAGCCGAGAAAGCCAGCTTCCCCATCTTCACTCCCTATTATGAACTGACCGACGAGCAACGCCGGATGCTGTGGGAAGGGACACCTTATTTTGAGGGCATCAACGCCTTCTTCAAGATGGTGCAAGAAAACCAGTACAAGATACAATACCGTGTGATGCTGGCACGCTACCGCGGAAAGACGCTCTGCCCCAAATGCCACGGTACCCGCCTGAAACCCGAAGCAAACTACGTACGCGTGGGAGGATGCAACATCTCCGAACTGGTAGATTTGCCCATCACTGAGTTGAAGCTCTTCTTCGACAACCTGCAGCTGGACCCGCATGACGCCGACATAGCCCGCCGCATCCTGACAGAAATCAACAGCCGCATCCAATTCCTATTGGATGTCGGTTTGGGATACCTCACGCTGAACCGCCTCAGCAACTCGCTCTCCGGCGGTGAAAGCCAGCGAATCAACCTTGCCACTTCATTGGGCAGCAGCCTGGTAGGCAGTCTGTATATTCTTGACGAACCGAGCATCGGCCTGCATAGCCGCGATACGGACAAACTGATACACGTGCTCCGCCAGTTGCAACAGTTGGGCAATACGGTAGTGGTAGTGGAACACGACGAAGAGATTATCCGCGCTGCCGACTATATCATCGACATCGGTCCCCGGGCAGGCCGCCTGGGAGGGGAGGTCGTCTACCAAGGAGATATGAAAGACCTTCAGAAAGACAGTGACAGCTATACCGTGCGCTATCTGCTGGGCGAAGAAACCATCCCCCTGCCGGAACACCGCCGCCCGTGGAACAACTACATAGAAATAAAAGGCGCGCGCGAAAACAACCTGAAGGGTGTAGAGGCACGGTTCCCGCTGAATGTAATGACCGTAGTCACCGGTGTCAGCGGTTCGGGCAAGAGTACGCTGGTACGCGACATCTTCTACCGCGCCCTGAAACGAGAGTTGGATGAATGCAACGAACGTCCAGGCGAGTTCACTTCCATTGGAGGAGACTTGCAGAACCTGCGCAATGTAGAGTTTGTTGACCAGAATCCTATCGGGAAGTCATCGAGAAGTAACCCCGTGACCTACATCAAGGCCTACGATGAAATCCGTAAACTATGGGCGGACCAACCGCTTGCCAAGCAGATGGGATACAGTGCCGGATACTTCAGCTTCAACAGCGAAGGCGGCCGTTGCGAGGAATGCAAGGGTGAAGGCACCATCACGGTGGAGATGCAATTCATGGCAGACCTTGTACTGGAATGCGAATCCTGCCACGGCAAACGCTTCAAGGCGGACACGCTGGAAGTGAAGTTCCACGACATGAATATCTACGACGTATTGGAGATGACCGTAAACCAAGCCATCGAATTCTTTACGCAACACGGACAGAAAAAGATTGTGAAGAAGCTGCAACCCTTGCAGGATGTAGGTTTGGGATATATCAAACTGGGGCAAGCCTCCTCCACCCTCTCCGGTGGAGAGAACCAGCGCGTGAAACTCGCCTTCTACCTCAGCCAGGAGAAAGCAGACCCGACCATGTTCATCTTCGATGAACCGACCACCGGACTACACTTCCATGACATCAAGAAACTGCTCGAAGCCTTCGATGCCCTGATACGCCGCGGGCACAGCATTGTCATCATCGAACATAATCTGGATGTGGTGAAGTGTGCGGACCATGTGATAGACCTGGGGCCCGAAGGAGGGGACAAAGGAGGAAACATCGTAGCTACCGGTACACCGGAGGAAGTGGCGAAGTGTGCGGCAAGTTATACGGGACAATTCTTGCAAGAGAAATTACACCCCTCGCTTCCTTAAATAGAACACAGAGGCACGGAGACACAGAGATATTAAATTCAAGGAAAAAGAATAAAACTCTATGCCTCCGTGTCTTTGTGCTTAATCTTACCGGTGCTACTACTCCAATTTAAAAGTAACCGGAAAAGTAAATTCCACCTTCACGGCTTTACCCTGCTGCATCCCCGGTTTCCATTGTGGCATCAATCCTACAATCCGTAATGCTTCCTCATCCAAGGCAGGATACCTGCTGCGCATAATAACGGGGGCCGTCACACGACCATTCTCGTCAATCACCACGCTGACAGCAACTCTTCCCTGAATGCCATTCTTACGGGCTTCTTCCGGATAACGGATATTCTTTTGAATAAAATCCATTAAGGCTTTCATACCTCCCGGAAACTCGGGCATCACTTCCACTACTTTATAGACCGGTTCCTCCATTGGCTCTTCCGTTATCAATTGTGGGCTTCCGCCCTTCCCTGCATCCGAAATATAAGGGGGAAGAGATGTCTTTTCCGCCGTTCTCCATTCTTCCTCATTGTCCGTCAATCTGAACTCAGCCATCATCAAGACAGGTTTCCTCCTGATGGTTATCTCATAAAAGTAACGGTAGCGTCCCGGCTTGTTGGGATGCACATCCGGATAAAGAGAGGCTTTCATAACCCTTTCCTCCCCATCCCGCAGCACATAGGCGATGTCCCAAAAGGCAGCGTTTATCGGCAATTCCCGCCAGGTACCTTTTTCGTCTTCGAACGTCAGGTAGTAATGCTCGCCGCAGGTCAAATCTCCGCCACTGTGATTGCTGAGGATGAATGTCGCATGAGGCGCTTTCGTTGAAAAGACTGGATATTCGGGACGGATATGGATGCCACGAATATGATTCCTGCCTACTCTCTCGTTGATGACGGGGACTTCTACACCATGAAAACAGAAAACGGGGGAGTCCATTATCTCCTCCCGGAACTCTTTCCGTTTTTCAGGAGTATTCACAATCAAATCTATATCTATGCAATGCATCCCCACCCCATATCCGGTCACATTCCTCCGGATGTGTGTGTAGGTTGTGTTTTCCAACCGCTTTCTCAGTTCGTCGTGAATGGCAAGCAATTGTTTTTGCAAGCAGTCACCGTCATCCACGAGCCCTATCTTGAGGCTATCGCTCACTGATTTTTCCTGCAACCGTCGGTCTAACCCTACCGTATCTACAGAATCTTCAGGCATTTCTACGCGTTCCGTCTTATTCATCTTGCAGGATGAAAGGCAACAAAGCAATAGGAGAAAACAAACTCTGTTCATAGCATTTTGTATTTCAAGTCCATAGCATCAAATATACTCATTTTCGCAATCATAATCAAAAATAGAACCCCTAATCTCATAAGACTATATTAGGAATACATGTAATAACGGTATGAGAATAGAAAAGATTACGGCTAAAAGACACTGCATCGCCACTGCAAAGTCACTGCATTCCTTTTACAGTGCTGCTGCACGCCCATTGCAGTACGACTGCAACCGTATTGCAGAGCTACTGCAAGCCTCATGCAGTGACACTGCAAAAAGCGTGCAGAACTTTGCAGTAGGAAAGAACTGATAACTAAGATAATAGCGCCAATGAAAGAAGTATGCAGTACAATTGAAATGGAAACGAAATGGGCGTGACAGATAAGTGTAACGATTCTTATCTATCACGCCTATCTATCACGCGGTAAGGTATTTGTAATCAATAGAATATACCCCTCCGCGTGATAGCATGACAGATGTTTTGCAAAAACAAACTCTGTGGTAGTAGCAAAATGAGATTAGAAATAGAATCCGAAACCTACTTTCAGACCAAATTTAGAACGGTCGTCGTTAATGTTCCAATAAGCCGCAGGTTCGATGGTCACCGTACGCGTCAAGAAGAACGCATAACCGGCTTCCAGACCGAAAGAGAACTTGGTATCATCCAAATCGTGTCCCCAATCCCAACGGTCCACATTGACATCGGCACCCAGATACACGCCAATCTTGTCGAAATAATAACGTCCGCCTACACCCAGCGTATAGACATCGAGGTCAGATCCTCCGGTATTCCAAGCAGCTCCGGCATGCACCAGCAAGGCGATGTTGTCGAGTAGAAAAGCACCTCCCTTGGCTTCAAGGCCAAAACTTGTCTTGTCGGTTCCCGTGTCATGAGAAAATTCCAAACCGGTGATGGACGGGTTCAAAATCCACTTACCTTTTTCAAACTGTGCCTGAGCTGCCACTGTGACAACAAGCAAGCAAACGAATAATGCCAGTTTTTTCATCTTGTTCTGTTTTTTGAGTGAATAATCAATGTTGTTTATTGTCTTCTTCGAATCGCTTGCGTTGCAGCGCCTCCTTCTTGCGACAGCACAAATACAATGAGGTACGAAGCAGCTACGGTGACATACTTCTCAGTATCGCTGATTTCCGTATTGCGGGGAAGGAAATAAGCGGCAGTAGCAGAAACGTAAATAAGCAGGGCCAACGTGAGCCCGGTAGATTTCTTGATTTTCTTCATTACCAAAGTTTTTTAGTCGTCTTAAAATACCAAATATTAAACCAAATAGCAGCCAGCACAACAGCTATCAAGGCTATGCCCAGCGCATAATTCGGACCGAGCCCGAAACCTTCGGGAGCAATGCAGATGTAAGTGGTACACACAGCCGTCATGAATAATGCCGGGAAATAGGTGACGTAATAATAACGTCCTTTCTTCTCGCGTACCAGATAGACCGTAATGGCCCACAACGTAAAGACGGACAGAGTCTGATTGGCCCAGGCAAAATAACGCCAAATCATATCAAATCCATCCTTGTCCCGCAGGCTGTAAAGCAACAAGCTAATGGCTACCAGGAACATCGGGATGCATATATATAAACGGCGACGCATGGATTTTTGTTCCATTCCCAAGAAATCCGCCACAATGAGGCGCGCTGAACGGAAAGCCGTGTCGCCACTGGTAATAGGCGCGGCAATAACACCCAGAATGGCCAATACGCCACCTACGGCACCCAGCCAGTCTTTTGTAATGGCGTCTACAATGATAGAGGCATTCGTCTCCCCCATCCCGTTCTCGTGGAAGAAATAAGTGGCGGCGGCAGCCCATATCAGAGCTACAATGCCTTCGGTTATCATTGCCCCATAGAAAACGGGGCGTCCGTGGCGCTCGCTTGTCATGCAACGTGCCATCAGCGGACTCTGCGTGGCATGGAAGCCACTGATGGCACCGCAGGCAATGCTGACGAACATGATGGGGAAGATGGGCAATGCAACCGCATCGGGATGCGTGTTCTGCAATCCGTCCCATATCTCCGGCAATGCAGGATGGTTGACGTAAAGCATTACCAGAATACCGACCGCCATGAACAGCAGGGCAACGGCGAACAGCGGGTATATCTTACCGATAATCTTATCTACCGGCAGCAAAGTGGCAAAGATATAATAAGCGAAAACAACAATAATCCAGAAGGTGGTATCCAAGCTGTCGGGGGTCAGCTTGGCAAGCAGTCCGGCCGGTCCTGCCACAAAGACAGCTCCCACCAATATCATCAGGATGACGGTAAAGCCGCGCATCACCTGCTTGGTGGTCAGCCCCAGATAGCGTCCGATGATTTCCGGCAGGCTTTCCCCGTCATGCCGCAAGGAGAGCATACCGGCAAGATAGTCGTGCACTGCACCGGCAAAGATACTGCCAAGTACAATCCACAGATAGGATGCCGTACCGAACTTGGCTCCCATGATGGCACCGAAGATAGGTCCCAACCCGGCAATATTGAGAAACTGTATCATAAAGATTTTCCAAGTAGGCAGTGGAATGTAATCCACACCATCGGCTT
>OGLO01000487.1_pt1 | contig 10259 bp, 8 predicted proteins | sample 1572891 | NCBI WGS metagenome assembly OGLO01 (sample SAMEA2581999, study PRJEB24529) | metagenome | biome: Human gut stool | place: China | collected 2011
TTGCATTCCATTATAACAGACAGCGTTTTATGAAGAAAAAATAATCAATACAGATATGGCAAAAGAAAAAATCATCCTTACGGGCGACCGCCCCACGGGACGCCTGCATATCGGACATTATGTAGGCTCATTAAGACGCAGAGTAGAGTTGCAGAACTCCGGACTGTATGACAAGACGTTCGTGTTCATAGCCGATGCACAAGCATTGACAGATAACATGGAAAACCCGGAAAAGGTACGTCAGAACGTTATCGAAGTAGCTCTCGACTATCTGGCTTGCGGATTGGATCCTACGAAGAGTACCATCTTTATCCAGTCACAGATTCCGGAATTGTGCGAACTGACATTCTATTATATGGACCTTGTCACCGTATCGCGCCTGCAACGTAACCCGACGGTAAAGACGGAAATCCAGATGCGCAACTTTGAAACAAGTATTCCGGTGGGGTTCTTCACCTACCCTATCAGCCAGGCTGCGGACATCACGGCGTTTCGCGCCACCACCGTTCCCGTTGGCGAAGATCAGGAACCGATGATTGAACAAGCCCGTGAAATCGTACGCCGCTTCAACTTTATCTACGGCGACACATTGGTAGAACCGGAAATCCTTCTGCCTGACAATGCAGCCTGTCTGCGTCTGCCAGGTACAGACGGAAAAGCCAAGATGAGTAAGTCTTTGGGCAACTGTATCTACCTTTCCGATACAGCCGACGAGATTCAGAAGAAAGTGAAGAGCATGTACACCGACCCCGATCATCTGCGCGTACAAGACCCGGGCAAGATTGAGGGAAATACCGTATTTACTTATTTGGACGCTTTCTGCCGCCCCGAACACTTCGAACGTTACCTGCCCGACTATCCTTCCCTGGAAGAACTGAAAGCCCACTATCAACGTGGTGGTTTAGGCGATATGAAAGTGAAAGGCTTCCTCAACAATATCATGCAGGAAACCTTGGAGCCGATTCGTAACCGCCGCAAGGAATTCGAAAAAGATATTCCAGCTATCTATGATATGCTGAAGGCACGCGAAACAGCCGCAGCGACATTGGACGACGTGCGTCGTGCCATGAAGATTAACTATTTCGATGATGCGGAACTTATCGCAGAGCAGGTAAAGAAATTCAGCGCGGAATAATCTCCGCGCGGCAAGGCATAAAAGAAAGGGCTGTATCCGGTGGCGGATACAGCCCTTGTTCTTTTCTATTTATCTGTTAGTTAGCAGACTTCACTAATACCACACGGTTCAGAATCGGTTGTCCGAACTTGTCAACACCACCATCGGCAGAAATTTTCAAGCGGTTGGCAGGGATACCGTAATCCTTTACCAAAACATCCACTACAGCCTGTGCACGTTTCAAGCTCAGCTCTTTGTTGAATTCAGGAGTACCTGTTGCAGAGTCGGCATAGCCGTTTACGGTATAGGTAGTGTTCGGGAACTCTTGCATCTGTTTGGCCAGATAAGAAATATTCATCACCTCACGCGGAGATACTTCGGCAGAACCAATCTTGAAGAATACGGTACGCGGTGCGATATTCGGATCGGTAACGACAACTTCAGTTTCAGTAACTTCCACCGGTTTGTTCTGTGCAGCGGTCAGAGCCGACTCCAACTGTTGGTTGGCAGCAGCCATTTCAGCTATCTGCTGTTGCATGGCAGACAACTCAAGAGCGGAAATCAATTGTGGCGTCGGACGGTTGAAACCACGTTTCGGGAAGTGGTAAGTCAAACCAAGCGTTGCACTGAACACACCATCATACCCCTTACCGGCAACTGTTCCGTCAAATTTATCTTCGGCTCCCATTGCACTAAGTTCCAAATTAATATCTATTGCATTTGAAATGCGAAAGCGGTTGATGATACCGGCATTCAGAGCAAGTGCCTGACGGTGAGGCTTCGTATAGTTATGAGTGAGACCGGCACCCAGATAAGGAATGATTTCATATACACGGTCTTCGTTGTATCCGCCAAACAAGGCATTCAGGTTGAACATTACATCACCGTGGAAATTCATGTAATCAAAGCGTTGCTTGTACGAGCCATTCGCACGCTGAGTACCCTTTACATAATCAGCAAAGGGGTCCATGGTAAAGCCTTTTGCCTGAAGACCGCTATACTGCAAACGTAATCCGAGTCCCGGAGTAAACCATTTACCCACAGAAATATTCATCGTGGGACTAATGCGCTTTCCGAAATCACCCAACTGCTGGTCGTTATCTCCATACATTACCGATGCACCGCCACCGATAGAGAAAAACCAGTTGCTCCAGAATGGATTTGTGATTACCTGGTACTTATCCTGTACCTGAATAATGTCAACCTGCTCTACAACAACAGGTTTTTGTTGTGCCATAGTGGCAGCAGATACGCCGGCCAAAGCCAGCAACATTAGAATCTTTTTCATATACCTTAAAATAGTTAAGTTGGTTAATTAAATTCTTTATCATTCAAACTGATTAATTAACGCCGACAAGACTAAAAGGTTCTGAAAAAAAGATTTTTTTTAATTGTTATGGATAAATAATGTACAAATCATCATTTCTGGAACAACTTTTCAATATCCTCTTCCCTGATAGTGGAAAGCACCGTACGGCCATCAGGCGTATAGCTGGGCGTGGAACAGGCAAAAAGGCTGTCTACCAAATTGGACATCTCATCATTGCTCAGCACCTGTCCGTAAACGATAGCTGCTGCACGCGCCAGTGTCAGCGCAAGGATTGTCCGGACTTCTTCCTTGACGTCACTGCCTTTCTCCATGGCGGTGTGTACCATATTGCGCACCAGTTCCACCGGATTCAACCCCTCGATGCCGGAAGGAATACCATTGATAGCGTAGCTGCCGCCACCTAAAGGACTGAGGTCGAAACCGACTGCCGCCAAATCGTCCGACAGACTTTCCAACACCGCAGCTTCGGAAACTGGTAATTGAATCAATTCCGGAAATAACACACCCTGAGATACTCCCTGCCTTTGGCGAATTTGAGTCATGTACCGGTCAAACAGCACACGGACATGCGCACGGTGCTGATCTATCAACATCAGGCCGGATTTTACGGAAGTAAGGATAAAACGTCCTTTGAATTGCAAATGCTGTGCCCCCTTCTCCATGGAAGAAGAATCACCGGAGTACAAAGAAGAAGATTGGGAAGCGGGCTCAACGGCTTCCGTTACAGCGGAAACCGCCTCCTCGAAAGCAAGCGGTTCTTCCTCGACAGGCTCATTCATTCTACTTGCTTTCTCCAAACCGGAATACAGTCCCTCCCACTCTACACTTTGGCGCGGATAACTTCCTCCGCTGCTATAAGAAGAGGCAGAGGAAGTCTTGAAAGGATTGAAGTCCGCATTATAATGCACCTTAGGCGGTTCGATGGGACGACTCTGCTCAAATGCCGGAATGTCAGGCATGCCCTCTGTATCAAAGTCTATGGACGGTACAGCATTGAATTTTCCAAGCGATTCCTTCACAGCCGCTGAAAGTATCTGCCAAATAGCCTGCTCGTTCTCAAACTTGATTTCCGTCTTTGTAGGATGAATGTTTACATCTATATTCGCAGGGTCTACCTCGAAATAGATGAAATAGGATATCTGTTCGCCGGCAGGAATCAGTTGCTCATAGGCATCCATAACTGCCTTATGAAAATATGGATGGCGCATATAACGGCCGTTCACAAAAAAATACTGGTGCGCACCTTTCTTACGGGATGCCTCCGGCTTTGCCACAAAACCGGAAACTTTTATCATCGTCGTGTCTACATCCACCGAAAGCAACTGCTGGTTCAACTTCTTACCGAATATGGCGAGAATGCGCTGGCGCAACGGCATGACAGGCAAATTGAACAACTCCGCATCATTACTATACAGATAGAAAGCAACATCCGGATGCACCAAGGCTATGCGCTCAAACTCGGCAAGAATATTGCTTAATTCCGTTGAATTTGCTTTCAGAAACTTACGGCGGGCAGGAATATTGAAGAATAGGTTCTTCACTGAAAAGTTACTTCCCTTAGGACAAGAAACGGCCTCCTGGCTCTCTACTTTGGAACCGGCAATAACCAGACGCGTACCAAGTTCTTCACCGGCCGGACGGGTTTTCAACTCTACCTCCGCCACCGCCGCAACAGACGCCAGCGCTTCACCGCGAAAACCCATTGTACGTAACGCAAACAAATCAGAGGCCTCACGTATCTTGGAAGTGGCATGACGCTCAAAGGACAGACGCGCATCCGTTTCGGACATTCCTTTTCCATCGTCAATAACCTGGATGCAGGTCTTTCCGGCATCCGTTACCAAAACATGTATTTCTGTGGCTTCTGCATCAATCGCGTTTTCTACCAATTCCTTGATGACAGACGCCGGACGCTGAATCACCTCTCCGGCAGCAATCTGGTTCGCAACCGAATCGGGCAGCAAATGAATGATATCGCTCATGATAAGTATAAAGTATAAAGTATGAAATAAAGGGTACAGAAAAAATTAGATAATACCGTTGGTAATGGCATACCACAAATATATCAGCAATGCCACAACCACCAGTATCACCCCCAGATGCACCGGTCTGCGTCCGCTTTCCTTACGACGTTTCAGATGGGTAGTGCCTTCAATGAACTTCCCCCGGATATCTTCGGGCGAAAATTCCTTTTCCGGCAACATGCCTAACTCGCGTTTGGCATCTTCCTCCATTTTGGCCAGTTTCTCTTTCCGTTCATCTACATAAATGTATGAATGATGAAATCCCCGCGGCTTACGCATTGCAAACATTCCCATAGCATTATTTTTTAGTTCGTTTTATATGCATATCTCTTGGCGAAGTTAAAGGTTTCCGGTCACTTTTCTGCAATGTTTCACCCGCTTTTTTACCCCGCCACTCAAAGATGTCATCCTTGTTCAAGGGACGAATATAATCAAACCACACAAATGAAGGAAGTTTCATCTTGTCGGCCGGTATTTGGTCCATAGGATACAATATGCCGTTGGACTTGCCTATCAAGGCAGCTTCTTCCATTTTACGGTCTTTGAGATAAATACGCAGGAAACTGCCTTCGGCATAGTTCATGCCAATCATTGTACTGTCTTTCTCTTCCGGATAGAACACAATCAGGACATTACCGTTCACATCTACCCGGCGCATATCTCCGTCCTGGAAAAAAGCTTTCATCTCCTTGCCTGTCACTTGGTTATAATGGATAGAATCTTTCTGTTCCACAGCCAGCGCCTGATTAATGATGTGCGCCCAGTCGATGGTGCTGTCGTTCATGTAGACCTTTACCTCTTCACCGAGCAACTGCTGCGCACCGTGCCACAAAACAGGGTCGGTATACATCGTCAAACAGGAATCCTTGGAATTATAAACCAAAGAATCGCACACTGCCTGCACATCTGTGCGGTAAGCACGCACCTTGTGATAAACACGCATTTCACGATAGGCAGAGTCTGTATTCATGTGGTAAGTTACCAAACGCAGTGTATCACCATGCATAAAAAGACTGTCACCCTGAGAATAGTCTATAGCAACGGCACGTTGGGTAGCAATGGCATTACCGGTTAGCTCATTATAAAAACAGTAATTGCCGGTAAGCATATTCTTATTCACCGTATCATTCATCTGTACGTTATCGAAAGCTTCACCATAACCCAGCTTGCGGTCATAAAAAAGACTGTCTCCGGTAAGTTTCCTGCCTTCATTAGTCAAAATGGAACGGTCTAACAGCTCTGCTTGCTCGGATACGGTATTGTATTCTCCACGCTCCGAATAGATATGGTTCTTATCACTGACTATATCGGAAGGTCCCAGAATCGTAGCGATTTTGGACTCCGTACTGTACTTTAACGTATCGGAAGTCAGGACAAACTTCGGATTTACCAATTTCACTTCATGGTTGAACACTGCCAGTTTGGTTGCCGGGCTGTATTCTCCCCATTCGGAAGTCAGGACATTTTCTTCATCGGTCAGCGTACCGCCGTCAAAGTAATATCCTAAATTATACAGACGGTCATAGTTCAAGCTATCCGTAGTAAGTTCCGTATTGCGGTTAATCATACGGACATTCTCACGCAGCATGGCAAGCTGGGACATACCGTCATAATACAAGTAATCACCGTATATGAACAAAGTGTCTCCCTGCTCCATACGAACATTACCGAATGCTTCCACAGAGTTAATTTTCTCGTAAATCAAAGCACTGTCACAAAACATGTACATACTATCGTGCTTCATCCTGACCGAGCCAATCAGCACCTGCACATCAGGGCGCAACTGCTGATCCGCCTGCGCCTCATCGGCATAAAGCAAATCCACACGTTTCTTTTTCTTGTCAGGCTCACTTTTCCTGTCCTGCGCGCTCAACAAACAAACGCCGAACAAACATACCAAACCAAATATCAGTCTTTTATCCATCCCGGATACTTGAATGTACAGTTTCTCCAATTTTCGTTGATGCGAACGTAAGTGTGTTTCTGCTTTTCACGAATCCACTTGTCCAGCATCTCATCCCGACGTTTCTCCAGAACAATCTCTTTCAGGTTCTGGTAGTCATCGGCAACGGTAGCCTTATGTCCATTGGTACGGCTCTTCAACTTCACGATGACACATTCTTCTTTTCCGGTTTTCTGCGGAATCATGGTAAATGCCTCAGAAATCTCGCCAACTTTCATCTTGTCTACCACTTTTGCAATTTCAGGCGGCAGCTCCTGCATCTCGAATTTGGAGGTATTGGTATTGGGGTTAGGCAGCAAACCGTGATTATTGCGTGTATCTTTGTCTTGTGAAAGCACCGATGCCGCTTCCTCAAAAGAGAACTTCCCGTTACGAATATCATCGGCTATAGAGTCCAGACGAGCCATACCTGCTGTCAAAGATTCTTCCGGGATATGCGGTTTCAGCAATATATGACGGGTTTTAATACGGTCTCCACGCTTCTCTATCAGCTGAATGATATGAAAACCATATTCGGACTCCACTATTTTAGAGACCTTATTGGGGTCTTGCAAGTTGAAAGCAACATTGGCATATGCCGGATCCAGCATACCACGTCCGGAAAACTCGATTTCGCCACCGCGAATGGCAGAACCACGGTCTTCCGAATACATACGAGCCAACGTAGAGAAACTGGTCTCACCCTTTGTTATACGGTCGGTAAAATCGCGCAAGCGTTTCTTTACGTTTTCTATTTCTTCCAAAGGTACTTTCGGCTGCTGGGTAATTATCTGCACCTCCACCTGCGTCGGTATATAGGGAATACTATCTTGCGGCAGATCTTTGAAATAACGACGCACCTCGGCCGGCGTAACTTTGATTTCACCAACCAGTTTCTGCTGCATCTTCTGTACTTTCAACCCTTCACGGGCATTTTCCCGCAATGTTTCACGAATCTGACTGGAAGTTTTATTGAAGTATTCTTCCATCTTTTCACGTGAACCGATATTGCTGATATACATATTTGTCATATAATCCACACGCTGGATGACTTCGGATTCGGAAACTTCAATACTGTCAAGTGCCGCCTGATGCAAGAACAGCTTTTGTACGGCTATCTCTTCCGGTATCACACAATAGGGGTCCCGGTCGAACTTACGTCCTTCGTACAAAGCGCTCATGCGAGCTTCTTCCACTTCGGACTTTAATATAGCCTCGTCGCCCACTACCCACACGACCTCGTCAATCACATTGTCTTGTCCATAAACGGTAGAACCGGCTAACAGCGTCAAGGCAAATAAAACTACAAACTTAAAGTTCATACACATCTTCATTCTTGGTATCTTATACTAATAATACTTAATTTTATCTTTTTTCTCCGCACGCTGATACAAATCTTCTTTCACCTGCTTCATAAAATTCACCTGCTTCATGTTCAGCATCATATCCTTCACCTGACTACGGGCAAACTCATACGGTTCCTGTTCTCCCACAGCACGATAATCGCTCACATTCAGAAAATAATGAAAAGCCGTATCTTTCAGTTCCACGTGGCGGTTCTTATTCAGATATTCTCCGGCATCGGGCACTTTCAGCGGCATCAAGTCCATCACTTCGGTTATCGGAACCCACTTGTCATAAAAATACTCGTACTTCACGGCATTCTGCAGACTGTATTTTTCCAGATGCTCTACGGCCTCGCGGTTTTCGGTCCTGTACCAACGGCGAACACTGCCCAGTTGAGGGGCTGTGAGGGGAACTTTGATAAACAATCCCTTTATCAAAGGACTCTCCACCTTAAAAAGCTCTTGATGCTTCTCATAATAATCAGCCAGTTCCGTTTCCGAAATTTCTTCAGAAAGAGTTTGGTTTATCAGCGCCTGCTGGTATGCATGCATAATCAACGCCTTCCGGTAATTCTCCACCAGTTTGTCAATCTCTCCGCTGTTGGGAATATTACTTTGCGCCTTCTCATACAACAGCACATCTTCTGCCCAGTTACGGATGTAATGCTCCGCAAACAACAGGCTGTCATCTTTCGACAACCCTGCGGGAAGCACCGCCTGCAGGTCTTCATGGTAAAGGAAGTTACCATCCAATTCCACTAACGGTGTTCGCCCTCCATGATCGTGCTGTTCCTTGCACGAGCCACAGAAAAGAAGGATTAAAAGTCCCAAACAGGTTGTTCGCATTACCAGCTGATATTTACTACATTTTAAGGTACGAAGATACGGCTTTAATCGGTTGCATCAGTGATTATTAACGGTTTTTAAAACCTCTTGGTTAATTTCAACCTTAGCCGAGGTGCGCAAACGGGTTATCCACTGCTTCTCCAGACAATTCCGATAATCAGTAACCACCCTGTCTTTTACTTCCCGATAGTCATCCGGCGCTTTCACCTTCTTACCCAGCACGGCAGTAAAAGGGAATGACACCATAGGCGCTGCGTCCTTGCCCTTAAACACCAAATCATCGACATATACATTGTCACCGGAAGCGAATGTTCCCTGCTCCGCCTGTATCTGAGGCTGTGCACCGGCATTGAAAGTCAACCGAATCGCATCTTTCCATTCTTCTTCCGGCAGACTCTTCAAAAATTTACGGGCTTGTTTGACAATACGTTTGCTTACTCCGTGCAGAACAATACCTTTATACCGCTGTTTCCTCCACTGATAGTCGGAACGATGTTTTTCAAAATAAGTTTGCAGACCGGCCTCATCTGACCCGATTCGTTTCTGGATTTCCTGTCCGGTGATTTTATCCAGCAACAAGCGGTTCCTATACTCCTCCACCTGATAACGTAATTCCGGATATTTCCGCTCCAAACATACATTTTCATAATCAAGTACAGTTTTCATTACAAAAGCATCCAGCTGCCTGCGTACACCAGCCGGATATGCTGCTGCAAAACGGATAAAGTCATTTCCCGTATAACTCTTTCCTGCCAATGTAAACAGCGTACGTTTTGTTTGTCCTGTACGTATCAGTTCGTCCATACCCGTTTTGTCGGGAGCATACTCATATTCTTTCTTCAACTTCTCCACCTGTGCTTCAACTCCCCAATCAGTCCCGTGACGATGAGCCCGACAAAGCTCCATTCCATTCTTCACATCGTCAAAAGACGGCATTTCCATTCGCTCAATAACTTTCACAATATGAATGCCTTGCGGCGTAAAAAAGGGTTGGGACACTTCGCCTGCCGATAACTCAAAAGCTACATTCTCAAACTCTATCGGCATTTGCAGCCAACTCACCCAAAATGGCTGTTTCTCATCAGAAAAACGTTTTACGCAGGCATCAAAAGCCTCGGATGTCTGATTCCTCCGGAGATATTCGTAAATGGAGTCCATGCCGGCAATAGCTTTACGCAATGCATGACCGGATACATTTTGAGGAAGATACTTAAAAATATGACTCACACGGACGCGTCCCGCATGATGACCGGCTTTCATTTTATCATACAACCGGCGGGCTTCATTTTCAATGACAGCCGTATCTGTCAGATACGATTTTATCAACCGATTGCGGTAATTTTCAACCTTCTCACGAAACGAAAGAGCCGTATCCAAACCGGCTGTCTCGGCAGCAGATACTTTCAACTTGAAGTCTACAAACTTCTCCGCATACTTTTCCGGTGCAACATACCCGGAAGCAAACGATGCCGCATCCTTGTTATAATAATACTCAAACTCAGAACGCAGCACATCCTTTCCATTGACACGCATCAACACCGGGTCCTGCTGGGAAAAAGCAAGCCAGCTCACTCCGGAAAAAATCATCACCAAACAAGTCCTTATCATAACCATCTGTCTAAAATAGGCAAAACCAATAAACAAGCAAGTTCACAAA
>OGLO01000489.1_pt1 | contig 10232 bp, 8 predicted proteins | sample 1572891 | NCBI WGS metagenome assembly OGLO01 (sample SAMEA2581999, study PRJEB24529) | metagenome | biome: Human gut stool | place: China | collected 2011
TTTTTATTTTTGTCCATTTTTACAATCCTCTTTAGCATTTTATAATTATTCTCTCTATATTATTACTCAAACCTGATAATATTATTTCAAGCAATATCTATTATAGCGTTAAACAATCTTTTTTGCTACTGCAAATTCCTTGAGAATTTCTTAATGTTGGCTTCATATATTTCAGTTGTGTTACAATTGTTTCTTTATCCCGAAAACCTGTGATAGAGTCGTAATATGTACTTAATTTATTTAATATCTTAGTTACTATTCAATTCTCAATATGACTAACCACATATCTTTTTGCAGATATTCACAATCACAAAAAGCCCCCGGACAAGCCGGGGGTTTTAAAAAACTTATGCTGTAACAATTATTTTATTACTGCTCCTTGCGGTGCATCTCAAATGTCTCCATATGGTAGTTGGCGATGTTGTCACGAATCTTTCTGTCATCTGCTCTGCTTAAGAGATCATCACGGAACTTCTTTGTAGACACCATGTCATTGTATGAGCTTGGTCCGCCTACACAGCCGCCTTCACATGCCATTCCCTCGATGAAGTTCTCAGGAAGCTTGCCTGCCTTCATGAGGAGAAGTGCTTTCTTACACTCTGCTGCTCCGTTTGCCTTGCAAACCTTGCAATCAACATCCTCTCCCTTTTCCTTCATGCTCTCGATTACGGCTGCTGTAACTCCGCCTGAGTTTGCGAAACGCTTACCGTATACTGAGCCCTCCTGGTATGAGGTGTCATCAGCCTCAAGCTGTACTCCCTTTGCCTTCATAATAGCACGAATCTCACTGAAGGTAAGTACATAGTCTGCATTGCCCTCTATCTTTTGATCATGTACCTCTGACTTCTTGGCAACACATGGTCCGATGAATACTGTAACTGCATCAGGATCCTTTGCCTTGATCATTCTTGATACTGCACACATTGGTGAAACAGTTGTAGAAATCTTGTCAGCAAGCTCAGGATAGTGCTTTCTAACCATATTTACAAATCCAGGACAGCATGATGTAACCTTCTTCTCTCCTGCCTCGTATGCCTCAAGCCACTCATCAGCCTCGTATGCTGCTGTCATATCTCCTCCGAGTGCTACCTCAACAAAACCGTTGAAGCCAACTGCCTGCATGGCCTTCTTCCAGCTGTTCATAGTGATGTTTACTCCAAACTGTCCCTCTGCTGCCGGTGCAACCATAGCGTATACATGCTTGTTCTCTGACTTGATTGCATCGATTACATCTACGATGTACGTCTTTGATCCGATAGCTCCGAATGGACAGCTGTGGATACACTTACCACATCTGATACATTTGCTCTCATCAATCACTGAAATACCGTACTCATTGTATGTAATGGCATTTACAGGGCAAGAGAACTTACATGGTCTCTTTAAATGAGCGATAGCGTTGTAAGGACATGCCTGTGCACAGCGTCCACACTCCTTACACTTCTGTGGGTCGATATGTGAGCGGAGACGTCCTGCCTCAATTGCTCCGAACTTACATGCATTGATACAAGCCTTGCCAAGACAGTTCTGACAGTTCTCAGTAACTGTGTAGCTTGAAATCGGGCAATCCTCACATGCTGAGCTGATTACCTGGATGATATTGCCATCATCGTTCGCGCTTGGTGCTTTACCCTCTGCAAGTCTGACACGTTGACGGATGATCTCTCTCTCCTTGTAGATACAGCAACGGAACTGAGGTGTCGGTCCCGGAATCAGTGTAAATGGGATGTCATCTCTGATCTCATCGAGGTTACCTGCAAATGCAGCCTTTGCGACCTCAAGCAAAACTGCATGTTTGATTTTGATTACGTTTTCGTCAGCGTACATATTATCTCCTTTTCCTTAAAATAATGTATATTTTGTTACCTAATAAATTACATACTTAGAAGAATCATTACATCATGTGACACTTCCCATATCACATGACCTGATTCCTCTAAAAAAATGCTCCTAGTATTTATCTACTAGGAACATTCTACAAAATTTTTTAAAATTTTTCTACCCTTGTATTCATCAAAATACAAAGAATTGTTATTTTTTTCACAATAGCAGCTGTTTCAATAAAATTACTCATGGCGCAGAGCATCAATCGGGTTTAGGTTCGCTGCCTTGTATGACGGAAGCATACCGAATATGATTCCGATTGCCATCGAAAAAAGCACCGCAAGTATAGCTGCTGCCGGGCTTATCGCTGTCGGCGTGCCGTTTAGCATTGAAATGACCTTCGAGAGTATCACTCCGACCAGCACTCCCACCAAGCCTCCAAGACTTGTGAGCACAACAGCCTCTGTGAGGAACTGACCAAGGATTGCTCCCTTTCCTGCTCCGATTGCTTTTTTAAGTCCTATCTCTGAGGTACGCTCTGTGACTGACACAAGCATGATATTCATGACGCCGATACCGCCGACGAGCAGTGATATTCCGGCAATCCAGATGAGCATCATGTTGGTTGACTGGCTGAGCTGCTGTATCTGCTTTGCCTGCTCCTGTAAATCCTGTGCCTTGTAAGTCACATCAGAGCCGTCTGTGACATTTAAGCTGCTGTTAAGTATCTCCTCAGCTGCCTTTCCCACTGTAGCCATGGTATCGGTGCTGTCTGCCTTAAGCAAAAGGTTCTGCGGCTCATCATAGCCAAATATGACAGGCCATGTGCCGCTTGGCACAAATACATTGCCCTGGCTGTCATCATAGGCATACATATAGTAATCATCCATTGAATTTATTACCAGGTCATAGCTGTCCTTTTCCGTGACTACACCGACTACTGTAAACGGATATCCCTGTATCTCTACTGTCTTGCCGAGCGCGCTCTCTCCTGAAAACAGGCTGCTCTCCACGCTCTCGTCGATAAGAGCCACCCTGCGGGCCTTTGCATAGTCATTCTTTGAGAAGCCTCTGCCCTTCATGACTACATAGCTTGCTGTGTTGAAATATCCGTCATCGACACCTGTTATATTGCCGCCTGAAAGCGCCGTGTTCAGATAATAGACTGCATTGTAAGCCTGTCTTGTGCGGTAAAGTGCTGCATTTTGCACATGGTCGAGCTCCTTTATGCTGTCAAGTGTGGCAGCCGATACCTCTGTCACTCCTGCCGGTGCCGAATCATATGACAGATCCATATCATAACCATCCTTCTGCAGTGTGACCTTTACGTTATTACTTCCTGAACCTATAAGGTTCTTTTCTATCTGTTCGTTTGTGCCCTGAATTGTGGAAACAATCGCAATAATTGCTGCAATTCCGATGATGATTCCAAGCATGGTCAGAAACGAACGCATCTTATGTGACCAGATTCCCCTAAAGGACAATCTAATATTTTCAAGCATCTTTAATCCTCCCTGCTAAACTAATACATACCATCTTCGGACACCTTGGTTTTCTCGCCTTCTCTGACTCCATACGGGAATGCGATATAGTCATCATTTGTCAGGCCTGACTTTATCTCCACATATGAGCCCCAGAGCGACTTGCCTGTTTTGACAGACTGCTTTTTGAGCTTTCCGTTGTCATCCTTGTATATATATGACTGTCCGTTTTCTGTTCTGACATATGACTTGTCGATATAAAGTCCACTGTCAGAGCCCTCTGATGACGTATCTATAGTAAGCTGCAGCGAATCGCCCTTTTTGAGATTCTGCGGATTCTCAATGTATGCAGTGTACTCATAGAATGATGAGTTTGGATTGCTGTCTCCATAGTAGTTAACACTGTCTGACGGCACATTGCTTATCTCTGATATCGTGCCCTCATAGGTATCACCTGTCATGTAGTTGACTGCTGATACGCTCTGCCCTACCTTTACTGTATCCAGATCCAGCTCACCGATTGTTCCGCTGATATACAGTCCTGAGGCTCCTGAAAGCTGCAGGAACGGTGTACCGTCCTGAGGTGGATTGGCAGGATCACCGACTGTTGTCACAATTCCATCCTTCTTTGCATATACCACGCCATCCTCAAGCTCGCTCTGCAGTTCCTTTAAATCAGCCTGTGCAATTCTCTTTTGTAAATCAACATCGGCAACACTTCTGGTCTGCTCCTTTATGGCATCCCTAAGCTCATCTGCTGTGTATGTCTTTTCTTCTGCCGCGGTATCAGCTTCTGTCTGTGCGGTCTGTTCTGTGGCACTGGCTGTTTTGGTATCTGACGGCTCACTTCCTTCTGTATCATCAGAAGCATCTCCTGCTGTAGTTGTGCCTGCAAGGAAAAGCTTTATCTCATCGCTTTCATCATAGCCGCCAAGCCTATCTCCTCTTACGATAAGCTCCATATCAGGTGCGTTAGCATCTCCTATTACAAACCGCGCTACCGCACTCTTATCAGCAAGTGTATTCAAAAGCGATCCGGATACATATGAAGCCTCTGTGCATGTAAATACATAAGGATCGACCTCTGTACCGCTTCCCTTAGCCTTTGACAAATCCGATATCACATCATGCTGTTCATCAGGCTTTTGCTCAGGTGCAGCCGGCTGTGTGTCAGGCTGCGGCTCAGGTGTAACAGGAGTCTCAGGCTGCTTTGCAACCGGCTTAGTATTCTTTAGCTTATCAAGCTTCTGCTTTTCCGATACAAGCTGGTTCTCAAGACTCTGTATCTCAAGCTGCTTCATCTCAACCGAGAGTGAAAGACTCGTCACATCATATGCAAGGAGCTTATCTCCGGCCTTTACCTGCTGATCCTTTGTGACATAAACCTCTGTCACCTTCTGTCCATCCTTTAAATTGATTGTCTGACATGCATCGTCACACACCATTCCCTCACTGGTCATGGATGTGTTGTCGTTTGTCGTGCTGATCATTGAAACACTCATGACGGAAGCAAGCCCCTTGGAGTTCTTGTAATAAACCACTCCTGTGATGCTTCCCGCTACAACTGCAACTACAAGGACAGCTATTATAATGATCTTAATTCTCTTTTTCTTTTTCATTACCTGCCTCCTGTCCTTCCTCTGTTATCTCGCCGTCTATGATGTGGACGATGCGCTTTGCCTGCTCTGCTACCTTTCTGTCATGTGTGATCATGACAACCGTCACACCGGACTCATTAAGGCTCTCAAAGAGCTCAAGCACCTGCCTGCCTGACTTTGAGTCAAGTGCTCCCGTAGGCTCATCCGCAAGCAGAAGCTTTGGATGATTTACCATAGCTCTCGCTATCGCCACTCGCTGCTTCTGTCCTCCTGAAAGCTGTGTTGGCTTAAAATCAGCCCTGTCTGAAAGCCCTACGCGCTCCAATGCCTCCATACCCATCTGCCTTCTGTCCTTTTTGCTCACACCGGCATATATGAGTGGCAGGCATACATTGTCCAGTGCGCTCTCACGCGGCATGAGCTGGAAATTCTGGAATACAAATCCTATTGTATCCCGTCTGACTCTCGTAAGCTCCTTTTCCTTGAGCTCACTGACTTGTCTGCCGTCAAGTATATATGTGCCCGATGTTGGCAGATCAAGACATCCCACAATATTCATGAGAGTGGTCTTGCCGGAGCCCGACGGCCCCATGATTGCCACGTACTCTCCCTCCTCAATCTGGAGTGAAACATCCTTTAAAACCGGCACCACAAGCTTATCCTGGTCGTAGTTTTTGTAAATATGCTGGAGTTCTAGAATCATCTACTGTACCTCCGCGTCACCTGAACCGGTGGCATCTGCAGCACCTTCGTCCATTGTGCCATCATCAACCGGACCGCCCTCAGTGCCCTCAAGCATCTGGTCATCAAGAGCTTCTGTACCCATATTATCATAGACTGTGTCTTCACCGCCGCCATTTTCAATGTACTCTTCCCATGTCTGTGCCGGCTCACCCTCATAAAGGTCATCCGATGCCCACACTATGTAGTCATCCTTTGAAAGCCCTGATTTGATTTCATACATCATGAGATTCTCGTCATAGTCTCCAAGCTCAACCTTTGTCTTCTCAAGCTTATCCTTTTTATTAAGTGTCCAGACATATGCATCATCGCCATCCTTTACAACGTAGCTCTCATCAATCCATATGCCTTCCTTCATCTGTGTCTGTCCAAAATCCGGCTCCACATATACATGCTGTCCTAAAAGCATATCGCCTGTGCCTGTAAGCTGCACATAGAAGTTGTACTTTGAGGCCTTCTGCTCGCTGTTTCCATCATCATACATGCCTGAATTGCTGTTATCAGTCTGAGGATTCTCAGTGTCAACCTTGCTGATGGTACCCTGCCAGGTCTTTGACTCATCAACTCTTGAGCGCACGATAACTGCCTGCCCCTCTGCCAGTCCGCTGTTTAAAAAGCTCTGCTCATCGATTGTGCCCTTTACCCTGTAATCGCCGGTGGCAACAATTGTCATAAATGCAGAATCTGCTGTGTCTGCACTCTGATTCTCATTGATTTTCTTAACAACACCGACCATTGTGCTATTTACAGTGGCATTTTTGATGCTCTCATCGTACTTTTCTATCTCTGCCTTCTTCGTGGCAACATCGTACTGTGTCTGCTTCTGCTGTGTCTGCACCTGCTGAATCTGCAGTGTATAGTCAAGCTGCTGATCCTTTGACGCTTCCTTCTTTTCCTTGTTGAGCTGCTCTATCTGGGCATCATAGCCGGAAAGCGTATTGTTTAAGCTCTCAAGCTCAAGCGTGGCACTTTCCTTTTTCGCAGCAAGATCCTTTGTATCATAGGTAAAAAGAGGTGTACCCACCTGTACCTCATCACCCTCTGACACGAGAATATCCTTTACTTTTTTCTCACTATCAGCCTTGATATCCATGCTATCGGCTGCTTCCACGACACCGCTGTACCTGTCAGTGCTTCCCGCCTGATACATGACATCAGAGACCTTGTTTGCATACACCCCCGATGACTTTTTTGCATTCTTCCCCCTTGCCATTGCAATGACAACAGCTGACACAATAACTGCTATAATCAGCACAACTGCAATCACTGAAATGATAATCTTTTTCTTTTTACTCATTTCGACCTCCCGGTTTCTTATAATTAATTGATTGATTATGAATTAATCATACCAAATATATATTGCATTTGTCCTTTAAGATTTTTTTAATATTTTACTAATAAAAAATGGAGGTTAGTATGGAAATAGCATTTAGTGAGAAAATTTCTCCACACCTTATGAGCTCGGGAAAGAGGGCGGGCTTTCAAGCGGCTATCTGCCGGAGAGTGACAGCTGGGAAGTGATAGTGAAATATGTCGGTGACATCGAAAAAATAAAAGAAAAATATCCTTCTGTGCTCATCACAAAACTGCTCGGAAACTATGCGGTGCTTGTAATTGAAAAATCCCTTGTAAATACCGTCGCCCTGTGCGATGAAATCATATATATGGAAAAGCCAAAGCAGTTTAACTACGATGTATACGAGGGCTCGCAGGCCTCATGCATCACTCCCGTACACACCAATCCATATAATCTGACCGGAAAAGGCGTGCTCATAGGCATTATCGACTCCGGAATTTACTATGCCCATCCGGCTTTTATACAGGATGGTGTAAGCAGAATCGCCTATCTGTGGGACCAGACTGTTTCCGATGATTCCTCACGCAGTGATATCATCCCTTTCGGCACCTTATATGACCGCGATACAATCACCAAAGCCATAAATGCAGAAAACAGCTTAGAAATGCAGCGCATCTGCCCAAGCATCGACATATCCGGGCACGGCACTCATGTGGCAGGAATCGCTGCCGGAAACGGAAATGGTAATGATAATGAACAAAACACAAAATACCGCGGTGTTGCTTATGAAAGCACTCTTATAATCGTAAAACTCAAAACCTCAGGCGGTGCCAGCTTTCCCACAACCACACAGATTATGCTGGCAGTAGACTTTTGCATAAGAAAATCCATCGATATGAATATGCCTATAGCCATAAACCTAAGCTTTGGCACAAGTAACGGCTCGCACAGCGGTACCTCACTGCTTGAAACATACCTGGACTATATAGCAGAAAACTACCGCTGCGCGGTCTCTGTCGGCTCAGGTAACGACGGAGCCGGTTTTGGTCATGCAAACGGCAAATCATACCCTGCCGATGCAGAGCTTGCGATAGGCTATCCTGAGCCATCTCTTTCCATAGATTTATGGAAGAAATACTGGGATGAGATACAGCTGCAAATTACCGCCCCAAATAATGATATGCTGGAGATTCCAGATACAATTACCAATCAGGCAAAAGGCTTTACATACAGATACCGGCTCGATGGGACAGACATATATATAACAGGCGGCGGTCCCTCACCCTACTCTCCCTTTCAGGAAATATTCATTGAACTCATGGGATCACAATACATCTCACCCGGCATCTGGAAAATATCGCTTATGCCCATATCTGTAAAGGACGGTTCATGGGATATATGGCTGCCGTCAGGTGCTCTGCGCAATGCACAGACCTCATTTATCAATGCATCACCCGATATCACCCTGACCATCCCCTCGACCTCACAAAATGTCATCTCTGTCGGAGCCTATGACAGCCGCACAAACCGCACAGCTGCCTTTTCCGGCCGAGGCTATACCTGGGCCTTTGACAGCATAAAGCCTGATATCATAGCGCCCGGTGTGGACATTATCTCCTGTTCAAACACCGGAGGCTACACTTCAAAAACAGGCACCTCCATGGCTGCTCCGTTCGTAACCGGTGCGGCAGCGCTCCTGATGGAATGGGGCATTGTGCGTGAAAATGACCTCTATATGTATGGCGACAAGCTTAAAGCTTCTCTCATAAAAGGTGCAGGTGAAAATGTATTCACAGCTTTCTCAAGGGCTGTCTCTGAAAATACTTCCAAAAACACAAAATACCCCAACCCTGTGACGGGCTGGGGTACATTGTGCTTACTGGATAGTATTCCTTAACGGAAGCTGCTATTCGTATACGTGCTTCTGATGCTTCTTTGCATCTGCCTTATTCTTTTTCTTCAATGGATGCTTTGGGTTTTTATCCATTATAATCGCTTCCTTCCGTTCGTTCTGACTACGTTATACACCTGCAATCAGCACTTGTCAAGTTGGAGTGCTATTTTTAATTAATTGTTTATATTTAGCGTGAAATCACAATCATTTTGATGTTAAAACACTAATTTGTATGCACAATTGTTGACAGTTTGCTATATTTAATTTTTATCTCTTCATCCCACTCTTTTTTGACACAGTCATCGCAATTGCGAAAACACATCATTACATAGCTGCCAGATATACAAAATATGCCGCATAGCAAAGCAGCATCACCACTCCGCATGGCTTTCTAAGCTCTTTATGTCTTATCGTACCGCCCCACAGGAGCACACCGCACAGGATTGCCACAACTGTATCAATCACAAACCTGCTCTCAAACGGTACCGGACAAATGAGAGCTACTGTACCAATTACAAAGAGTATATTAAAAATATTGCTGCCGACAATATTTCCAATCGCTATACCGGCATTTCCCTTGCGTGCTGCTGAAACAGATGTAACGAGCTCCGGCAGTGATGTGCCGAATGCAACGATTGTCAGTCCGATAAAGCGCTCACTCATGCCGCAGGCTCTTGCTATGGTTGTGGCACCGTTTACGACAAGCTGGCTTCCAATTACAACGCACACACCGCCAAGCACAATAAAGAGCAGGCATTTCCATACCGGATATAGCTTTACCGGTTGCTCATCACCGCTGTCATTGCCCTTTTTTGCCAGAAAATACAGGTAAAGCAGATATGCAATAAATAAAACCCACAGTATAACTCCCTCAATGAATGTAATTTCATTACCTGTCATTCCCATCACGAGAAGCACTGCTGTGATAAGAAGCATATACGGTATCTCGTATTTGAAGGTAGTTTTTTGTATGGCTACATTTGTGATGAGTGCCGTCACTCCCAGGATTATAAGGATATTTAGTATATTGCTGCCGACTATATTACCTACAGTGATACCCGCATTACCCTTTATTCCTGCAGTGATGCTGACTGCCGCCTCCGGCAGCGACGTCCCCATCGCCACAATCGTCAGTCCAATCACAAGCTGCGGAATACCAAATTTCCCGGCGAGTGCCGCCGCTCCATCCACAAACACATCCGCGCCCTTCACCAGTGCTACAAAGCCTGCTATAAGCAGTAAAATTGCTACAAAAATCATAATTTTCCTCCTTCTGCCGTCCTTTTTAAGGATGCCTGATTAATTGATAGATACAGCTATGTCCTATCAGCAGAAGGCTTTTATATACAAAAAAGGCGACACTTCTGCTGTATAAAACAACAAAAGTCTCGCCATTT
>OGLO01000491.1_pt1 | contig 10222 bp, 10 predicted proteins | sample 1572891 | NCBI WGS metagenome assembly OGLO01 (sample SAMEA2581999, study PRJEB24529) | metagenome | biome: Human gut stool | place: China | collected 2011
TTATTTGATATAAAGTCTATTTCAATTAAAAGAGATGGCATTTTAGTATTTTTAAGTACTGATAAATTTTTAGAGTATTTAACTCCACGATTAGGTGTATCCATTTTAGTTGATAGGTTATTACATAGATTGTTAGCTAAATTTTTAAGTTTGCTATTTTCATTATATAGCCATACTTCGCATCCTTTTGCAGATGAGTTAGTTGCTGAATTTAGATGTATGCTTATAAAGTAGTCACAGTTTTCGTTGTTTGCTTTTTTAGTTCTATAGTCTAGTGAGTAGTATTTATCATCTTCACGAGTAGTTATTACTTTTTCAAGTGCATTTTCAAGATTTTCTTTTATTATCATTCCTATTTTTAAAGCTACATCACTTTCTTTTAAATTTGTAGGACCGATTGCTCCAGGATCTTTTCCTCCATGTCCAAAGTCTAGATACCATTTCATAGTTTATTCCTCCTTTAGTTGTTTTCTTAAAGGTTACAATGTTTTTTATTAAGTTTGATATATAAGGATTTTATTATTTTGTAGGAGGTTAATTATTAGGTGTCGAATTTATATATATGATTAAATTTATGAGGAGGGATAGTATGTTGGAGTTTTTAACTGAAAGTGATGTTCCTGATAGTGTTAAGGATGTGGTTGAGGTTATAGGTATGGATGCTTTTAAGGATTTGGTTAAGTTGGCTGGTGGGAGTAATTTGTATATTCCTAATGAAAGTAATTTGGTTAAGCCTATTAGAAATAGGATGATAAGAGATGAATTTAAGGGAAGTTACAAAGATATTTCTATGAAGTATGGAATAAGTGAAATTCAGGTTAGAAATATTATCAATAAATAAAGAAAATAGAACGTATTTAAATTACAATTGTTATACATTAAGAATAATTTATTATATATATCAAATTATATAAATAACCATACCTTATAATTCAAATCATTAAAAATACAAAGGTATGGTTATTTTTATTTTGTACTATTAAGTCTTGTAATCTATATGTTTTTCTAAAAGATGCTAAAAACTTATAGAAAATGAGTAAATTATAATATTAATTAAAATATTTGATATGAGTGTAGTTATTTAAATAATAATACTAATAAAATACAGATATGATATAATAAAATCAAAAATAAAAAGGAGATATTAATATGGAAAGAAGATTATTAAATCCTAAAATAGATTTTGTATTTAAGAAGATATTTGGCTCAGAGAAACATCCAGGGGTGTTAATATCATTTTTAAATGCAGTACTAAAACCTAAAAATAATATAACAGATGTTGAAATAAAAAATACAGATATAGATAAGTCGTACATAGAGGATAAGTTTTCAAGATTGGATGTAAAGGCAGTAACAAGTAAAAATGAAATTATAAATATAGAAATTCAATTAAAAAATGAATACAATATGACACAAAGAAGTTTATACTATTGGAGCAAATTATATGAAGAGCAACTAGAAGAAGGGGATAGATATGATAAGCTGTGTAGAACAGTATGCATAAATATATTAGATTTTAAATATTTAAAAAATGATAGGTTCCATAATGGATATAGATTAAAGGAAATTGAAACTAATGAAGAATTAACAGATTTAGAAGAAATTCATTTTATAGAAATACCGAAACTTAAAAAGATAAACTCAGAAAAAGATATAGTAGATGTATTAGAGGGATGGGTAGAGTTTTTAAGGGATCCTGAAAGTGAAGTAGTAAGAAAGTTAGAAATGACTAATAAAGAAATTAGAGAAGCTAAAGATGAACTTTATAGATTGAGTATGGATGAAAAAGAAAGAGCGTTATATTTTATAAGGGAGAAATCTATAAGGGATGAGATAAGTGCTTTAGCTAATGCAGAGGAAAAGGGGATGGAAAGAGGAATTAAGAAAGGAGAAAGAAATAAAGCTATTGAAATAGCTAAATCACTTTTAGATGTACTTGATATAGAAACTATATCTATAAAGACAGGGCTTAGTATAAAGGAAATAGAAGATATTGCAGTAATGAAAAAGTAGAATAAATATATATAAGATGTAGTGAATAATTTTAATATATTACAAATAATGTATATAAAATTATAAAATAACCATACCTTATAATTCAAATCATTGAAAATACAAAGGTATGGTTATTTTTATTACAACATTATCTCAAAGTCAGCTAAAATATCCTAGCAAAATAATATCATCATAAAAAGGGACTGTAGGTAACATTATATTTCAAAAACTTACTTACAGTCTAATTAACACTATCTATTTAATATAAACTTATCTATAACCTTAGCCACGCCATGCTCATTATTACTACAAGTCACATAATTAGCAATCTCCTTGATACTATCCCTAGCATTACCCATAGCAACACCAAGACCAGCCATTTTTATCATATGTTGGTCATTTTCCTCATCACCAACAGCAATTGACTTACTTAAAGGTATATTTATAGTATTACATAGAGCTTCAAGAGCAGTACCCTTATTAGCATTCTTATTTAAAAACTCTAAGAAAAATGGAGCAGACCTAACTATAGTATACTTATCAAATAAATCTTTAGGTATATTTTCTAAAACCTCTTCTAATTTCTCAGGTTCATCTATAATCATTATCTTACAGAATGTTATATCATCATTTATATCTTCTTCATTCATAGAAACTATATCGATATTATTAAGAGTTGATTCATGTATTGTATATTTGCTTGGAGTCTCTTCTGGTATTATAAGATTAGTTGGTGTATTTATATGTACATGAGTATTATTCTCTTTAGCTAAATTATTTATTAATACAAAATCATCATGGCACATTTCAATATTAGATAAAATCTTTTTACTCTTAACCTCTTGAACTACAGCACCATTAAAACATATAACATAATCCCCATCATCATTTAAGTTTAATTCATCAAGTAAAGGTGTAACCCCAGGTAATGGTCTACCAGTAGATAAAACTACTTTTGCACCAGATTTTTTTGCTTCTTGAATAGAATTAAAAACTTCATTTGTTATTTTTTTTTCACTATTTAATAACGTACCATCAATATCTAAAGCTATTAATTTATACATATTTCCCTCCAGAGTATATATTTAAAACTTAAAATAATTATATCAATATTTATTAATTTTATAAATAATAAATTAACATTACTTAGTTACAGAAATATAGACTTAATAATCTATTGATTAAACTATTTATTTGATATATAAAAAAACATACAACTTAGGATATAATTAATATGAAGGAGTGATATTATGAAATTTTCAGATTATAAATATGAAAGACCAATATATGAAGAAGTTAAAAAAGAATTTATAAGTATAATTGATAAGATAAATAATTCTTGTACATATGAAGAACAAAAAGAAAACATAAAAAAACTTAATATACTTAGAAATAATGTAGAAACTATGGCTACATTATCATCTATAAGACATAGCATAAATACTTTAGATGAATTTTACGAAAAAGAAAGAGAGTATTGGGATGAGTATTCTCCATTATATGAGGAATTAAATTCATTATTTTATAAGTCAGTTATAAATTCTAAATTCAAAGATAATATAGCAAAAGACTTTGGAAAGCAATTTATAGATATAGCAGATTATTCTTTAAAATCTTTTTCATCAGAGATAATAAAGGATTTACAGGAAGAAAATAAATTATGTTCTAAATACACTAAATTATTAGCATCTGCAAAAATAGATTTTGAAGGAGAAGAAAGAAATCTATCTGGTATGGGAAAATTCATGTCATCAACAGATAGAGATGTTAGAATAAAAGCATCAAACGCATATTATAATTTCTTTAAAGAAAATGAAGAGCAATTTGATGATATTTTTGATCAATTAGTAAAGATAAGAACTACAATTGCTAAGAAATTAAATTTTGATAGCTTCGTTGAATTAGGATATATAAGAATGATGAGAACTGATTACAATGCTGAAATGGTTAAAAATTTCAGATCTCAAGTTTTAAAATATATAGTACCTGTTGCTAGTAAGCTTTATAAAAGACAAGAAGAAAGATTAGGATTAGATAAACTTACATATGTAGATGAAGGGTTTGAATTTTTAAGTGGAAATGCAACTCCAAAGGGAAGCTCTGAATATATAATGGAAAGTGGTAAAAAAATGTATTCAGAACTGTCAAAGGAAACTAAAGAGTTTTTTGATTTTATGATGGAAAATGAGCTTATGGACTTAGTAACTAAAAAAGGAAAAGCAGCAGGAGGGTATTGTACATATATACCAAACTACAAGGCACCATTTATATTTTCAAACTTTAATCAAACTTCAGATGACATAGATGTATTAACTCATGAAGCAGGTCATGCATTTCAATTATATATGTCAACTTGGATTGATATGCCAGAAATAAATTTCCCAACATTTGAAAGTTGTGAAATACACTCTATGAGTATGGAATTTATAACATGGCCTTGGATGGATTTATTCTTTAAAGAAGACACTGAAAAATATAAGTTTATACATTTGGGATCAGCTATTAAATTTATACCTTATGGAATAGTTGTAGATGAATTCCAACACTATATATATGAAAATCCAAATATGACAAAAGAAGAACGAAAAAATACTTGGAGAGAATTAGAAAAAAAATACCTACCTCATAAAAATTATGAAGGATGTGATTTTTTAGAAAAAGGAACATGGTGGTTTAAGCAAGGACATATATTTAAAAATCCATTTTATTATATAGACTATACATTAGCTCAAATATGTTCGCTTCAATTTTGGAAAAAAATAAGAGAAGATAAAGAAAACGGATGGAATGATTACTTAAATATATGCAAAGTCGGAGGAACTAAATCATTCTTAGAGATTGTTAAAATAGGTAACTTAATATCTCCATTTGAAGATGGATGTGTTGAAAGTGTAATAGGAACTATAGAAAATTGGATAGATAATGTTGATGATAAGTCTCTTTAGGCAGTTAAATAATAAACTAACATGAAAAAGTTAATTAACTATGATATATTAAAAGTCTATTAGTTAATAATAGAAAGTAGAGAAATTTAAAAATAGTTAATATAAAACTTATGGAGGCCTTTAATGAGATTTTTTATAGATACAGCAAACATAGAAGAAATAAAAGAAGCTAATGAATTAGGAGTTATATGTGGAGTTACTACAAACCCATCTCTTATAGCTAAAGAAGGAAGAGACTTTATAGAAGTAGTAAAAGAAATAAGTACTATAGTTGATGGTCCTATAAGTGCAGAAGTAATAAGCTTAGACCATAAAGGAATGGTAGAAGAAGCAGATAAATTATCTAAAATACATAAAAACATAGTTATAAAGTTACCTATGACATTAGAAGGATTAAAAGCAACTAAAATATTATCTCAAAAGGGAATAAAAACAAATGTAACATTAATATTCTCAGCAACTCAAGCATTATTAGCTGCTAGAGCAGGAGCTACTTATGTAAGTCCATTTGTAGGAAGACTTGATGATATAGGTCAAGATGGCCTTTCATTAATAGAAGAAATAGTTGATATATTCAATGTTAATGCTATAGAAACAGAAATAATAGTTGCAAGTGTTAGAAACCCAATACATGTAGCACAAGCTGCTAGAATGGGAGCAGATATAGCTACAGTTCCATACAAAGTTATAACTCAAATGACTAAACATCCTTTAACAGATAAAGGAATAGAAAACTTCCTTAAAGACTGGGAAGGTGCATCATTAAAATTATAATATTAAAATACCTTGATTTTTATCAAGGTATTTTTTATATCCTTTTTCTACAATAAATTGTTACACCGTTGTAACCAAGTTTACGAATTTGTAATCTAAGGTAACAAGTGTGTAACTGTTATTTAATAATATTTAGTGATAATATTAAATCATAGAAGAAATAATAAAAATAAATTACATAAATAATACTTAAGAGGACGTGATTTATATGAAAAAAGCAATTATAACATTATCATTAATATGTGCAGGACTATTAGCGACTAGTAATATAGGAGACCTAGTTTTTGCACAAGATACAACAAAGAATATAAATAAAACTAATAATGTAGAAGTACAAGTTATAAATAAATTAAATAAAGAAGAAGCTGAAGAATTGTTATCAATGTATAATCCTAATGTTAAATACATATACCAAGGAACAGAAAATGATTTTGCAGCATTAAAAGAAAAAGGTTTAGAAGGATATGTGTTTTTAATGGATGCAGATACAGATTTAGGAATGTTTGTAAATAAAGATGATGCTAAAATATACTACTTCCATCCAAGTGGATATCTTGAATTAGCAGAGTAAAAAAGAGAGATTTAATCTCTCTTTTTATTTTTGGGCAATGGATGTATCTGTAGCGTGAGCAAGTATATATCGTTGGCGAAATAAAAAATATCGACCACACGAGGCTTAAAATGTTTCGCCGACACGTCGCTCAAGCGAAGCCAAATTTTTTATAAATACTTTATTATGTTAAACTTTATGTATAATATCTAAAAAAGTGACTAGAATAACTTTAGAAAATAAAAAATTAGATATTGTAATTATGTTAAATTAGCATTATACTATTTAAATATATAATACTTTCTAGTTTTGCTGAGGGAGTAGTTTGCACGATAAGTGTTACTAGATCAACATAATGACTTTAAGTCTGGTCTAGTATTAAAAAACGAGACTCATGCATGTTTATTTAGCATGCATAAGTCTCGTTTTTTGCGTTTATAAAATAAGTTTTAGGAGGAAATGTATGAATTTTATAGCACTTATATTTACAGCATTTGCATTATCTATGGATGCATTTGCAGTGTCTATTACAAAAGGTATGACAATTAAAAATTTAAAAAAATCTACAGCATTAAAGATGGCTTTAGCATTTGGAGTATTTCAAGGGGCGATGCCACTTCTTGGATGGGCTTTAGGTATAAGCTTTGAAAGCTATATAAAATCTATAGACCATTGGATAGCATTTATATTACTTGGATTTATAGGATTTAATATGATAAAAGGCTTTTTTGATGATAGAAAAGAAGGTAGAGAATCTGAGCTAGAATTTAGTGCTACAGCAGATGAACATGATTTATCTAACAAAGAGATAATAATGCTTGCAGTAGCTACTAGTATAGATGCTTTAGCAGTAGGGATAAGTTTTGCATTTTTAAATGTAAGTATAATACCAGCAGCTTCAATAATATGTATCATAACATTTTTAGTATGTGTAGTTGGCGTATTTGTAGGAAATAAAGTTGGAGATATATTCAACGGATATGCAGAATTAGTAGGAGGAATCATACTTATATTAATAGGATTTAATATATTTAATGAGCATACTCAAATACTAAGTAAAATATTCAATTCACTATTTTAAATATAAAACCTATGAATCTAGAAATCTATTCTAAATTCATAGGTTTTTATATTATGTATTTTTATTTTTTATAACCAATCTCATTAAGAAAAATACTGGAGGAGTAGAAAATACTGGTGCTATTAAAGGTGCTATTATTTCATTTATACCAAGTATTTTAACTAAAAAAATTATAATTCCCATATTAAGAATATATTCAAAAATATAAACTAAAACTGATAAAGAAAATTTTTTAGTTGAATAGCTTTCACTTTTAAATGTAAACTTTGAATTTAAAAAGTAAGAAGCAATAATGCTAAGTATACTATAAAGTTACTAATACCTATAATATTAAATTTTATATATTCTTTAACTTTTCCTTTTAAAAATTTTAACTTATCTACCATAATAAAAATCTCCTGATTATATATTTAGATATATTAAATATTATTTGGATAATATAGAATAATATTTAATAATATTTTACAGGAAAATATATTAATTTATATATTATATCAAAATTGATTTATTAATTTAAAAATATTACTAAATTATGGAAAAATTTGAAAAAAAAGAATAAAAAATGTATAATAAATGTATACTTTAATCGAAATACTTAGATTTTATTTAGGGGAATCTATTTTTATTAAAACTAATATATAAAATAAAATTTTATATAATTTTAATAAAAATAGATTGTGTAAAATAAAGATAGGGGAGAGGTTGTATATAAATGTACAATATAAAAGAAGTAAAAAAAGAGGCTACAAAAATACAAAATAATTTATCTACATTTATTATAATGTCTTTAACTTTAATAATAGGAATTTTATATATAAATAGATTATTTTGCATACTAAAAGTAGAAGAGTTACAGTATATGAATGTAATATCTTTTATAAGGTTATTTAATTTAGTTTTAGCAGGTCTTGCAATTGGTAGTTGTATAATGTGCTATAATAGTACAAAAAAAGAAGAACTTTTTATTATATCTCTTATGTATGTTGTATTTTTTATAGATATATCCCTTGGAAACTTAGATAATATGAATTTAATAAATTCAGCTAAGTACATAGATGGATATATTACGATAAGTACATCATTACTTAGAATAAGTATATTAGTAATAAGTATTTCTTCATTTAATAAGATTAAAAACATAATAATGTCTAATAAGATTAGCTCTATATTAATAGTAGCTACAATAGCTTTCTTTATAGGGATATTAGAAAATAAAGGTTTGATTTTTACAAATAAAGAAAGTTACTTTATAAGGTACAATATATTTTTAATAATATTATATTTAGTGGTATCGACGACATATTTAGTAAAGAGTATAAGTCAAAGAGAATATATATACTCTGTCATAAGCTCTAGTATATTTTTATTTGGAGTAAAAGCTTGTTATGCAATAGTAGGAGCTATAAATCCAATGAGTGTTATAAAATTATCATCTATCTCAATAACATATATGGGATTTATTATACTTATAGGTGGTTTATTTTTAGAACTTATATTAAGTATAAAAAGAAATAAAGAGTTAGAGAATAAACTTAATGTCTTTTATAAGTTAGTAGATGAAAATAAGTATAGTTGTATAGTTATATATGATGAAAATGGAAAAATAAAATTTGCAAATAAAGCAGTTAAAAACTTTATGTTTAAAAATCCATGTGAAAAAGATAAAAGGGTTGAATCTGTTATAATTCATAAAATGAAAGAAGTAGATAGAAATACAATTTTTGAAATTAAGAACTCTGTAGAAAAGTATAAAGCGTGGAAAGGCAATATATACATACCATCATTAGACATGACCTTAGAGTGTAATATTCAAAATATACACACTAAATTTGGAGAAAATAACTATGCAATTACATTCCAGGATATATCTTCAAAGCTAAGAACAGAAAGATATTTAATAGAATATGAAAAAATAAAAAAGCATGAAGAAGTTAAAAATGAGTTTTTTGCCAATATATCACATGAATTAAGAACACCATTAAATATTTTTTACTCCACAGTTCAACTTCTAGATCTTAAAAGTAATGATATGTTAGTTGATTTTAGAGAAGTATATGAAAAACATAAACAATGTTTAAATCTAAATTGTAAACGTATGTTAAGGCTTATAGACAACATAGTTGATATAACAAAAATAGATGTAGGATTTACTAAACCTAAATTTGTAAACTGTGATATTGTAAGAGTTATTGAAGATATAACACTTTCTGTAGTAAATTATGCAGAAAATAAAAATATAAATATAGTATTTGATACTGAAATTGAAGAACATATAATAAAATGTGATTCATCTATGATAGAACGAGCTATGCTTAATTTATTATCAAATGCTATAAAGTTTACAAAAGAAAATGGTAATATAGTCGTTAATTTATATAAAGATGAACAATGGGTACATATAATCGTAAAAGATGATGGTATAGGGATACCTATAGGCATACAAGGTATGATATTTGAAAGATTTGTTCAAGGAGATAAATCATTAACCAGATTAAATGAAGGTAGTGGAATAGGTCTTAGTATAGTAAAATCAATCGTTGAATTAAATAACGGTGAAATATACTTAGATAGTGACGGAGAAAATGGAACTGAATTTGAAATACTATTACCAAATGAAAAATTAGAAGGTGATAAGTATGAGTATAACTATGAGATAGATATAGACAAAATAGAATTAGAATTTTCTGATATATATGAATTATATAATTAAATAAAAAAATAGTTGCAATTTTATAATAATGTGAATATAATAAACTTATAAATAAATAAGTTCCCGTAAAGGGGAGTAGCTTTCACATTAGTGATAATCAATCGTCACTTCGGATAATATCCCGGTTGATTAGCGAGTATAAACTTGTTAGCAAGACCTTTAACGTA
>OGLO01000497.1_pt1 | contig 10153 bp, 3 predicted proteins | sample 1572891 | NCBI WGS metagenome assembly OGLO01 (sample SAMEA2581999, study PRJEB24529) | metagenome | biome: Human gut stool | place: China | collected 2011
TACACGTCAGTTTTGAACCACTTACGGCTGCCAAAGGACTGGCGCTTCATTGCGACATTGCCCCGGAGCTGGGCGGTACCTATATTTGCGACCCCTTGCGTCTGCGCCAGATTATCAACAATTTGCTGTCCAATGCCGTGAAGTTTACGGACCAAGGCAGTGTTACCATGACTGCCCGTTACGAGGACCGTCGACTGGTAGTTGCCATTGCTGATACCGGTAAAGGTATGGAACCTGCCGACCGGGAACGTATCTTCCAGGAGTTTACCCGCTTACCGGGTGCTCAGGGTAAAGAGGGGTTTGGACTCGGACTTTCCATTGTCCGTATGCTGGTACAGTTGCTTGAAGGCACGATTGATGTAGACAGTGTGCCAGGCAAGGGAAGCACTTTCACCATATATATTCCTATCTATCCCGTAAGGAGTGAAGGACGGAGAATGAAGGATGAAGAATCGGGATGTGCTGCCACGCCGAATGGCAATTCTTCATTCCCCGTTCCTCATTCTTCACTGAAGAATGTCCTCCTTATCGATGATGACCGTATTCAGCTTACCCTTACTGCCGCCATGCTTCAGCAGAGTGGTATAAATTCTGTCTCTTGTTTACAACTGGATGAACTGCTGGATGCCTTGCGCACTGCAACCTTTGATGTTCTGCTTACTGATGTGCAGATGCCTGCTATTAATGGTTTTGATTTACTGAAACTGCTTCGTGCTTCGAACATACCGCAGGCACAGTCTGTTCCGGTGATTGCTGTCACTGCCCGCAGTGACATGCAGCGTGAGGAATTTACGGTGCATGGATTTGCCGGATGCCTGCATAAGCCGTTTACCGTCAGTGAATTGCTACATGAATTGAATATGGAGGACAAAGGGATGGAGGTTATGGAAGTTTCGGAAACTTCGGCTTGCCCGGGGTATAAATTCTCTTCGCTCACTGCTTTTTCGGTCGATGACCCCGAGGCGGCAAAGTCCATTCTGGAAAGTTTTGTGGCTGAAACCCGCCTCAATGCGGAGCGTTTGCAGAAGGCTGTGGAGAATGAGGATGTGGACGAGATGGCTGCTGTCTCCCACAAAATGATTCCCCTCTTTACTTTAATTGGAGCAGCGGAACTGGTTGCATTGCTGAAACTGTTGGAAACTTCTCATGGAGTGCCTTTTACCGGAGAGTTGAAAGAACACGCCCTTGCCGCCCTCGTTTTGATAGAGGATGTCATTACTCAGGCAACAGCTTTTCCGTAATGGGGGAACAGAGAAGAATACGTGATTTTTCTCTGTCGGGAACCAAATGTCGAAAGAAATTGTTTACTTTGTAGGACTTTTAAATACGATGAAAGATTGACGTTCCGATGAGAAGAAAATGGTTGAGAACAGCACTGTGGGTGTTGCTTACTCCTATTATACTGTTTATAATATTGATGATATTGCTTTATGTGCCTCCCGTACAGAATTTGATACGGAAGCAGGCTACGGCAATTGCATCAGGTGCTACGGGTATGGACATATCCGTGGAGCGGATTGACCTTCGCTTTCCTTTGAATTTGTTGGTCCGCGGTGTATTGGTGGTACAGCCTGCCGACAGTGCTGTTGATGTGCAGCATCCCGATACCTTGCTGAATCTTGGAAGTTTGAACGTACGGGTACAGGCATGGCCTTTACTCAAAGGGAAAGTGGAGGTGGATGACATTACCTTGAAACAAGTTGCTGTCAACTCCTCCAATTTAATGGAAGGTATGTGCATCAAAGGAGTACTGGGGCATTTCTTTTTCGAAAGCCATGGCATAGACCTTACAAAAGAAGATGCCATCCTCAATAATATAGAATTGAGCGATACCCATGTGCAGGTGATGCTTGCAGATACCACTGAGACTCCCAAGGACACTACTGACACTGCGTTAAACTGGAAAGTCACACTCCATACTCTGAAGTTGAAGAACGTCTCGGTCGATTTACAGATGCCATTGGACTCCATGGGGCTGAAAGCCCATATAGGAGATGCTGAGATTGCGGACGCTGCTGCCGACCTGAAACACCAGTTCTATGGCTGGAGAAAATTCCTGCTGACTGGAACTTCTGTCAATTATGATACCGGTGGCCCGGGGAGTGCGATAGGCTTCGACCCCTCGCACATTGCTCTTCGCGACATTCGCCTGGGCATTGATTCTGTGATGTACTACGGCAGAGATATGAATGCCGTTATCCGGGAATTTTCCATGTATGAGCGTTCCGGTTTGAGTGTAACTTCCCTGACCGGGCGGTTGTTTGCCGATTCTACCGTTATCCGTATCCCTTCTTTGAAGTTGCTGACACCTCATAGTGAGATGAACCTTACGGCACAGACTTACTGGGAACTGATAAATATACCTACCACCGGCCGTCTGACAGCCCGTTTCAATGCCCGTATCGGCAAACAGGATGTACTGCTTTTTGCCGGTGGCTTGCCGGAAGCTTTCAAGGAAGCCTATCCGTTCCGTCCGTTGGTGATTCATGCCGGTACGGAAGGAAACCTGAAGCAGATGCAGATTTCCCGTTTTACGGCTGAGCTGCCCGGAGCCTTTTCGTTGAGTGGGGGAGGAGAATTCTGGAGCTTGACCGACAGTGTGAAACGTAATGGAAGCATGGACTTCGAAATGCATACGCAGAACTTGAACTTCCTGACCGGACTAGCTGACATTGCTCCCGATGGCTCCATCATTGTGCCGGACAGTATGCACCTTGCGGCACGTCTCGGTATGGAGGGGGCGCAGTGCACTGCCGCCCTGAAACTGAAGGAGAAGGAAGGCGCCTTGAATTTGGACGCCGCCTATAATCTTGCTACGGAAGCCTACCATGCCGACCTTGCCATCAACAACTTGCAGGTGCATCACTTCCTGCCCAAGGACTCTATCTATACTCTTACGGCAAAGATGTCCGCTAAGGGGCAAGGGGTGGATGTGGCATCACGAAAAACTGTGGCCGCTTTGAATGCCTCCTTGGAAAAACTACAGTATGGCCATTGGGACATTTCCGGTGTAGATGTGCATGCCGGACTCAAGTCATCCGTTGCTACCGTCCGTCTTGCCAGCGATAATGTCCTTCTCAAGATGCAGGGAAATGCGGATATGCGTCTTGACCGCAGCTATCTGGATGGCGCTTTGGATTTAAATGTGGAAGAGGTGAATCTGCATAAGCTGGGTTTGGTGCCCCGACCATTGAAACACCCGTTTGCCTTTACAATGGGAGCGGAGGCACGTCATGATTCTCTCAAGTTGAGGCTTGATGCCGGTGACTTGAATCTGCGTTTCCGCGCTCACAGCACGTTGAAGAAGTTGATGGAACAGTCGGATAAATTTGTCTCTATCCTGACAAAGCAGATTGATGAACGGCGTTTGGACCATGCCGCTTTGCGCCAAGTCCTTCCTTCAGCGGGCATGCATCTGGAAGCCGGTAACCAGAATCCCGTCAGCTATTTCCTGGCTGCAAAGGGTATTTCCTATAATGATTTCAAACTGAGCTTCGGATTTACTCCGCAAGTCGGCATCAATGGACGTACAGCTGTTCACGGATTGCGCATGGACTCCTTGCAGCTCGATACGATATTTTTTACAGTGAAGCAGGATACTGCCCGCATGAAGTTGCAAGGTGGTGTCATAAACGGTCCTAAGAACCCGCAGTTTGTGTTCCGTAGCACACTGACGGGTGAAGTCCGTAATGAAGATGCGGAACTGACTGTGGATTATGTGAATGGAAAAGGGCAGACCGGTGTTCTATTCGGTATTAATGCCCGTCCGTTGACCGAAGGACACGGTCGCGGTAATGGTGTGCTGCTGAACCTTATTCCTGCCGAGCCGATTATCGCTTTCCGTAAATTCCACTTTGCGGACAATAGTAACTGGATTTATCTGCATAAGAATATGCGCGTCTATGCCAATATTGATATGGACAGCGACGATGGTCTGTGTTTCCGTATGCAATCCGACAAGAATGATACCCTTTCCTTGCAGAATATAAACGTAGAACTGAGCCGATTGCGCTTGGATGAACTTACGGAGGTACTTCCTTATATGCCCCGGCTTACGGGATTGTTCTCCGCCGAAGCAAATTATATACAGACTGCCACTTCCCTGCAGGTGTCCGCCGAAGCCAATGTAGAGAAACTGACCTACGAACGCCAACCGGTTGGAGACATCGGCCTGGGGGCTACCTGGTTGCCGGGCGACAAGAATACGCACTATCTGAATACCTATTTTACATATGATAATGAAGAAGTGATGACCGCCGACGGTATCTTGACGCAGAAGAACGGAAAGGATACCCTGGAAGTGTCCACCCGTTTCGAGCATTTTCCATTGAAGATGGCCAATGCATTCATCCCTGACCAAACGGTGGCCTTTACCGGAGATATTGATGGAGGGCTTTATATTTATGGTTCGCTGGACAAGCCTCAAATGCATGGTGATATTGTTTTGGACAGTGTGTCTGTCTATGCACGCCAGGCGGGAGCACGTTACTGGTTCGACAACCGTCCGGTACAGATAAAGGACAATCAGTTGATATTTGATAAGTTTGCCATTTATACCACCAGCAAGAATCCGTTTACGATTGACGGTAAGGTTGATTTCCGGAATATGGAGCGTCCTACTGCCAACCTCAATCTGCTGGCAGAGAACTATACGTTGCTGGATGCACCGCGTACTCGCGAAAGTCTGGTGTATGGAAAGGTGTTCGTCGACTTGCATGCCACGGTGAAGGGGCCGCTTGACGGGCTCACGATGCGTGGAAACATGAATTTGCTGGGCAATACCAACGTAACCTACGTGTTGACCGATTCCCCTTTAACGGTGGAAGACCGTCTCAGCGGGCTGGTTACCTTTACCTCGTTCACCGATACGACGTCGGTAAAAGCGGATGAGGTTCCTGCCATGTCTTTGGGAGGATTGGAAATGTATATGTCCGTCCATATTGACGATGCTGTCCGTCTTCGTGCTGACTTGAGTCCCGACCGCAGCAAATACATCGAACTGGAAGGTGGCGGTGATTTGAATATGCAGTATACTCCCCAAGGGGATATGAGCCTTACCGGACGCTATACCCTTTCGGGTGGCGTCATGAAATATTCGCTGCCTATCATCCCGTTGAAGGAGTTCCAGTTCAATCCCGGCAGTTATGTGGATTGGCGGGGGAATATTATGAATCCTACGCTGAGTCTGAAGGCTACGGAACGTATGCGTGCTTCTGTGGCCGATGGTGACGGGGACGGTTCGCGCATGGTGAACTTCGATGTTTCCATTTCCATCAAGAACAGGCTTGACGCTCCCGATTTGATATTCGATATTTCGGCGCCCGAAGATGCCGCAGTAGAGAATGAGCTGCAGGCAATGGGTGCAGAAGAGCGTAGCAAGCAGGCCATTGCCATGCTTGCCACGGGTATTTACTTGAACAGTGGTGCCAAAGGAGGAGGTTTGTCAATGGGAGCTGCCTTGAACTCAGTGCTTCAGAGCCAGATAAACTCCTTGGCGGGAGGTATAAAAGGTGCCAATATCAGTGTAGGTGTGGAAGACCGTACCTCTGCTGAAACGGGCGACACGCAAAAAGACTTCAGTTTCCGTTATTCCCAGCGTTTCTTCAACGACCGTGAACAGATAGTCATCGGTGGAAAAGTGTCCACCGGGGCCAATGCCACGAACGATGCGGAATCATTCATTGACAATATATCGCTGGAATACCGTCTTGATGCGTCGGGTACTCGATATGTCCGTGTATTCCATAATAAAAACTACGAAAGCATACTCGACGGTGAGATAACCGAAACGGGTGTCGGCCTTGTGCTGCGCCGGAAGATGGACCGATTGAGTGAACTCTTCATCTTCAGGAAGAAAAAGATAAAACCGGAGGCTGAAAATAGCGATATGAAAAAGTAGGAATGTGATATGAAACGACTGATATTATATATTGCAGGATTGATATTTCTGGCAGGTTGCTCCACCACGAAGCACTTGCCCGAGGGGGAGATACTCTATACCGGCCAAAAGCCGATGATTGTATTGAACCGCAGTGAAACGTCTGTTGGTGAGATTGCTATGGAAGAGGTGGAAGCCGCCCTTGCTACGGCACCGAACAATTCGTTGCTGGGAAGCTCTACTATCCGCTATCCCTTTCCTTTCGGACTGTGGATTTACAATGGTTTCCAGAAGTATGAGAAGGGATTCGGAAAGTGGATATTCAATAAATTTGCCGCCACTCCGGTGCTTATGTCTACGGTGAATCCCGATATACGCCAGAAGGCGGCGGTTAACTTGCTGCGCGATTATGGCTATTTCAACGGAAGCGTCAGCTACAAGACATTTATCGACCCGAAGGACTCGCTGAAGGCAAAGTTGCAATATACGGTGAACATGCGTAACCCCTACTTTATAGATACGGTATATTATCGTGGTTTCAGCGAGCGTACCACTCGCATTATGGAGCTGGGACGCCGACGTTCCCTTATCAGTTCGGGAGAACAATTCAATGTGGCTGATTTGGATGGGGAGCGTACCCGTATCAGTACCCTGCTGCGTAATGTGGGCTGTTATTATTTCCGTCCCGACTACCTGACCTATCAGGCCGATACCATGATAGTTCCCAATGGGCATGTCCAGATGCGCTTGATTCCCGTTCCCGGTATGCCAAAGGTAGCCGAGAAGCAGTTCCGTGTGGGGCGTAAATCCGTCTATCTTCTTGGAAAGCAGGGGCAGGAACCCAATGACAGCATGGATTACAAAGGCTTGACCATACATTACTACAACAAACCTCCGGTACGTCCCAACATGCTTTACCGTTGGTTGAACTATCAAGGTTATCGGCGGAAACGTCAGATACAGGACAGCGCAGGTATTGCCCGCCAGCGTTCTATGCAGAGTTTGTATAGTTTGTACCGTCAGACCCGTATTCAGGAGCGTCTGGCAAGCGTCGGTATTTTCCGTTATGCGGAGATGCAGTATATACCGCGTGATACGGCGTTTGTGTCTGATACATTGGATGTGAGGGTCATTGCCGCGCTCGATAAACCCTACGATGCGGAGTTGGATTTTAATGTCACCATGAAGAGCAATAACCAGACGGGACCGGGTGCCGCTTTTACGGTGACGAAGAACAATGTCTTCGGTGGCGGTGAAAGCTGGAATGTGAAGTTGAACGGTTCGTACGAATGGCAGACGGGCAAGGCAAGTTCTTCCTTGATGAACAGTTATGAACTGGGTATCTCCACTTCGCTTATCTTTCCGCGCGTGGTGTTTCCTAGGATGGGCGACCGTGAGTATGACTTCCCGGCTACAACGACTTTCCGTTTATATGCCGACCAGATGAACCGTGCCAAGTATTATAAGCTGTTGGCTTTTGGCGGTAATGTCACTTATGACTTCCAGCCCAAATCGACTTCCAGGCACAGTATAACTCCTTTCCGGTTGACATTCAATGTACTGCGCAATCCTACTGCCGCTTTCGATACGTTGCGTGCCGAGAATCCGGCACTCTACGTTAGTTTGCGCGACCAGTTCATTCCTGCCATGGAGTACACCTATACTTATGACAACGCTTCCGTGCGCGGCAAGCGTAACCCCATCTGGTGGCAGACCACCGTTGCGTCGGCCGGTAACCTGACTTCTGCCGTCTACCGTATTTTCGGCAAGCCGTTCAGTGAGGAAGGAAAGAAGCTTTTCGGGGTACCTTTTGCACAGTTCTTGAAGCTGAACTCGGAATTCAGGTACCATTACCGGATAGACAAGAACCAGATGATAGCCTCGCGTATTGCCGGAGGGGTGATATGGTCGTATGGCAACGCTACGACCGCACCTTATACGGAACAGTTCTATATCGGCGGTGCCAACAGTGTGCGCGCCTTTTCTGCACGCAGTATAGGTCCGGGCGGCTATCCTCCCGAGACGGATAGGAAATATACCTATATCAACCACGTGGGTGATATTCGCATAGAAGCCAATATCGAGTATCGCTTCCGTATGATTGCCGACTTGCATGGAGCGGTGTTTCTGGATGCCGGCAATGTATGGCTGATGCGTAAGGACGAAAATCGCCCGAACGGTGAGTTCACCTTGAAGAATTTCCCGAAACAGATTGCTTTGGGTACGGGATTCGGCTTACGCTATGACCTGGACTTCCTTGTTTTCCGTCTGGATTTGGGTATCGGGCTTCACGACCCGTATGATACCGGAAAGTCGGGATATTACAATATTCCTAAGTTCAAGGATAGTATGGCACTGCATTTTGCCATCGGTTATCCGTTCTAAATGTACGTTTTTGAACGGATAGTGGTAAAGAATGAACTAAAACTCCCTTCTGTCAGCCATAAATTTTTGTACATTTGCAACCGTTATCAACTGTGATACACTAACCTTTTTAAATAATAACTAATATGAAACCAACTTTATTCTTATTGGCAGCCGGTATGGGCAGCCGCTATGGAGGCTTGAAACAATTGGACGGACTGGGTCCTAATGGCGAAACTATTATGGATTATTCTATTTACGATGCTATCAAGGCCGGATTCGGTAAGCTCGTTTTTGTTATCCGTAAAGATTTTGAACAAGACTTCCGCGATAAAATCATATCCAAATACGAAGGTCATATCCCGTGCGAATTGGTGTTCCAGGAACTGGATGCACTTCCCGAAGGATTCACGTGTCCGGCCGACCGTACCAAACCTTGGGGAACCAACCACGCCGTAATGATGGGTGCCGATGTGATAAAGGAACCGTTTGCCGTTATCAATTGCGATGACTTCTACGGTCGTGATTCTTTCCAGGTAATGGGCAAGTTCCTGTCTGAGCTTCCCGAAGGCTCCAAGAATGTATATTCGATGGTAGGATTCCGTATCGGCAATACATTGAGTGAAAGCGGTACGGTGTCTCGCGGTCTCTGCAGTACTGATGCAAATAATCTGCTGACTTCTGTCGTTGAACGTACCAAAATTCAGCGTATGGACGGTGAAGTGAAATATATTGATGATAATGGTGAGTGGACTGCTACTCCCGATACAACTCCGGTCAGTATGAATTTCTGGGGCTTTACTCCCGATTACTTCGCTTACAGTCAGGAATTCTTCAAGACGTTCCTCAGCGATTCGAAGAATATGGAGAACCTGAAGAGTGAATTCTTTATTCCTTTGATGGTGGATAAACTGATTAATGACGGTACTGCTACGGTTGAAGTGCTTGATACGAACAGTAAATGGTTCGGGGTGACTTATCCGGAAGACCGTCAGAGCGTGGTCGATAAGATTAAGGCATTGGTGGATGCGGGAGAATATCCGGCTAAGCTGTTCTAAAAGAACGCCAATCTATTCTAAAGGAGCGCCCAGGCGATTCCCTTTATAAAAATATCCCCTCTTTTTCTTTCTGTTTTCCAAATCGGTTGGACAGAAAGGGAAAGAGGGGATTTATTGAAATTTAAATGAATGCAAGTTGTATGCTTTGAATGCATGATTGCGTGAGAATAAAAAATAATATCGTTACCTTTGCAGTCTTGAACGATTAATTCATTGACACTATGATATCTGTAGAAGGACTGAAGGTGGAATTTAATGCTACTCCTCTGTTTGAAGACGTTTCTTACGTTATTAATAAGAAAGACCGTATAGCCCTTGTCGGCAAGAATGGGGCGGGTAAGTCCACCATGCTCAAAATACTGGCAGGTATTCAGCAACCCACTTCCGGTGTTGTTGCCGTCCCCCGCGAATGTACTATCGGTTACTTGCCGCAGGTAATGGTTCTCAGCGATGAACGTACTGTGATGCAGGAGGCTGAACTTGCCTTTGAGCATATCTTTGAGATGCAGGCCGACATTGAACGTATGAACCAGCAACTTGCCGAACGTACCGATTATGACAGCGAGGATTATCAGAAGCTGATAGACCGCTTTACCCACGAGAACGAACGCTTTCTGATGATGGGCGGCACTAATTATCGTGCCGAGGTAGAGCGTACTCTTCAGGGGTTGGGCTTTTGCCGAGAAGACTTCGACCGCCCTACGAGTGAGTTCTCCGGCGGCTGGCGTATGCGTATCGAACTAGCGAAGCTCTTGCTCCGTCGTCCGGATGTGCTGCTCCTTGATGAGCCGACTAACCATCTGGATATCGAGAGTATACAATGGCTGGAGAACTTTCTGTCTACCCGTGCCAA
>OGLO01000500.1_pt1 | contig 10061 bp, 6 predicted proteins | sample 1572891 | NCBI WGS metagenome assembly OGLO01 (sample SAMEA2581999, study PRJEB24529) | metagenome | biome: Human gut stool | place: China | collected 2011
AGAGAATTGCTGACTGATGATGGGCCCGGGTCACCGGTCAACGAATAGGAAGCTTTGAGGGAAAGGTGGGAGATGGAGTTGCGCAGTGATTCCCAAAAGACCTCTTCGTGTACATTATAGGCACCGGATATATTCCAGGTAGGTAACCAACGGGCAGTCCGGCTTTTTCCCAGACGGTTGGTCCCCTCGTATCGAATGGTTCCATTTACAGTATATTTCCCTTTATAGGAGTAAGTGGCATTCCCGAAGAAAGCAGTTGAACGGCTGGCTGTATTGGCAAGTGAATAATAGTCTGCACCATCTTCAATGCTTTTTTTGAAGAACTGGTAGACGTAGAAAGGAATTTCTCCCATGGAATATTGCATACCCCATCCATTAAAGTAGGTCTTGTTGCGGTCAATGGAATTGGCCTCAGTACCGGCAAATAAATTAATGATATGATCTTCACCGAAGTTGGTATTGTAGTTCGCTGTAGCCCGGAAGTCATAACTTAGCATTTTGTAGGTGGTTTTTTGGTATATACCTCCTTGTGGCAAAACAGAGATAGGTAAGTCATAATCATAATCCGGGTCGTCGTATAGGAACGGATTGTTGTCACGAATGGTAGCATCGTCCATAGCCCGGTAAGCCATAGCTTGATTGGCGTCATCCTTTATGATATGTTCATTGCCGGTTTCTGAAAATTTGGCGGCTCCTAACACTCCGAGTTCCAGTCCCTTTATGGGTTTCCATTTCAGTTCGCCTTGGAATTTAAGGTCTACCACATCCAGGTTCATGTAATTATTATCCAATTCGTGCCGGATGTTGAAATCTGCATAGTTACGGGTATAGAAGGTGTGTGCATCCAGTGTACGCGATGTATTCATGGAATAGGAGTAAGGGTTGATGTCAAAATCGCGTCTTACTTCACCGGACACAGGGTCTATACTCTGACTTAATGTGCCAGGGGCTTTCTGCTTACGGTAGGAAGCTGAGGATATCAGATTCAAACTCAGTTGTTGGGAAATAGTGTAAGTTGTGTTTACATTAGCGGTATAACGGTTTACTTTGCTTTGTTGGTACCATCCCGGGTCGTTCATGACACTCAATGAAGCATAGAACGAGACCTTGTCTGTACCGGTTGAAACGCTGACCGAATGATTTTGTGTGATGTTGCTGTTAAAGAGCTCGTCGAACCAGTTTGTATTCCGGTATTCTGCGGAGCGTAGGTATTCATTTTCTGCGGCGGGAGTATTGGCCAATGCAAAGGTACCGGTTATCGGGTCGTAGCTATTCTGGAGCTGGTACATTTTACCATAGACGCCGCTTTGGGAGGCACGGTAGGTTTCGGCGAAATTCAGCCAGCCTTTTTGCCTCATTTCCTTGTAGACACCCATCTGTTCTTGTGAATTCATGATGTTGAACTCGGAATAACTTGGAATCAAGCGGAGGGAGAATTCACCGGTATAACTGATTCTGCTCTTTCCGGCCATACCTTTCTTGGTAGTGACAACAATCACACCGGCCATGGCTCGTGCTCCGTAAATGGAGGTTGCTGAACCGTCTTTCAGAATCTGAAAGCTTTCAATATCATCGGAATTCAATCCTGCAATGGCTGAGCTGATTAGTGTTTCTGCATCTCCTGATGAGAGATCGTCGGCGCTGACTTCTGTCACATCTTCCATAATCACACCGTCCACTACCCAGAGTGGCTTGCTGTTACCATATATGGAGGTGGCACCGCGTACGCGGATTTTAGGAGCTGTACCGAATGTGCCGGATACATTCTGTACAGATACACCGGCTGCCCTGCCCTCAAGCGAACGGCTGATGTCAGGCAAGCCGCTTAATTTCATCTCTTCGCTTTTCAAACGGGTGGAAGCGCCGGTAAATAGACGTTTGTCCATTTTCTGCATGCCAGTAACAACCACTTCTTGCAGTTCTTGGGCATCTTCGTGCATCACCAGATTCATGAACTGCTCGGAGGCCTTAACCATTAATGGCTGCATACCTACATAGGTAAGGTTGATAGAGGTTGCTCCGGCTGGCAACTGAAGTTTGAAGTAGCCGTCTATGTTTGTGATGACTCCTGTTGTGTTGTCGGGGGTACTTACGGCCACACCGGGTAATGGTTGGCTGTTCTCATCTGTGACCCGCCCCGTGACCGTACGCGTTTGCTTGTCTTTTTTGTTATCAGTGGAAATGATGCTGATAAAATTCCCGTTTTGTGTATACGTGAACGGTTCATTGCCAATGATTGCTTTGATAGCTTCTCCTACTGAGGTAGTCTTGATGGAGCAAGTTGCCTTGCGGTTTTTGACATCGTCGTAGGTAAATAGGATTTTGTACCCAAAGGCTTTGCCTACCTTTTTCAATGCGTCCGACCATTCTTCGTTGTCGAAAGTGAGCTGAATGGTTTCTTTTTGTCTCTCTTGTGCGGTCGCTTGTGAAATTGCCAGCGACAATAACAAGACAAATAGAAACAAAAATCTTTTTCTCATTGCACTTTTGATTTTAAAATTATACTTTATGATTCATTTAGCTGTTTGGGACCCGGCTATATATAAAGTACGATTGAAATCAAAAAACGGGTATGCTTTTTTAAGAAAAAGTAAAAAATAAAAGGAATAATGGGTGTCAGAGCCGATTATTCAATGATAACTTTATTTTCTTTCACGCTTGCTTTTACCTTATTCAAGCTGTTCAACAAAGTAATGGCTTGCTCTAATGTTTCATGGCGTTTGGCAAGGAAGTGCAGGCGGATGTTCTTGTCTGAAGGGTGGATAAAGATGATGTCTACATTGTACCATCTTCCTAGGTCACGCATAATTTCTACCAAGGGCTTGTTGTCGAAATAGAAGTAGCCATCTTTCCATTCCACATATTCATCCGCATCAATATGGCTGATGGAGAAGTCTCCTTCTTTGTTCAGACAAGCTTGCTCTCCCGGAGCAAGTAGCTTACTTAGGTTATTCTGGCGATTTTTAACCTTTACTTGGCCATTGATGAGCGTGACTAGAGCCTCGCTTGAGGGATAATTGCGGATGTTGAATTCTGTACCGAGTACCTGTGTGTGCAGATTCTCTGTGTAGACAATGAAAGGGTGTTGCTTGTCGTGTGCTACCTTGAAATAGGCTTCTCCTTGCAGATGGACTATTCTTTCGTTTCCTTTGAAACGGGAAGGATAAGATAGCTGGCTTTCAGCATTGAGCCAGACCTCAGTCCCGTCTGATAAGGTCAGTTTGAATTCCTTCTTGCGTGGAGTACTGACTGTTTGCATAGAAACCTCTTGCCGGATGTTGTTTCGGTAGTCCAGCCTGCCTTGTTCGTCATTTTGTGCACCGAATATGCCGGACAATTCATCTGCAGATGTCTGCTGATTGAGTTCTATGTGGTTTCCTTCTTGGTTCTGCAATGTAATTTCTGTCAAGCTGTTATCGGCCAGAAAGATTGTTTCTGGTAATTCCTTCTCTTTTGAATTATTCGGGCCAGAAAGAACTTGGAATAACCATATGCATCCAAGTAATACGGCAGCTGTTATTGCATTGCTGACTATTATCAGTTGTCTGGTTGATAGGCGTTGCTGCTTTTGTTTGAAACGCTTCAATTCTGCCTCCACATCCGGTTGCTTCGTGTTCGTCAAGAGGAAATGATGTCGTAGGGCAACTTCCTCTTTTGTTGTCATCTTTTCACTTTCCGTCGGAAGTGGTTGATTGTTGGTATGTAGTGAATGCTCTTCCATGATGAATATTTATATTATATACGTTTCAGTAGTGAAATCCGGTCCGTTCGGCAAGTCTTTTTCACTGCCGAATAACTCTTTTAGCATTTTTAAAGACTTGGAGATGTGTTTCTTCACCGTGTTGGGGCTGATATTCATCTCGTCTGCCACTTGCTGGTAAGTCTTTCTGGCTAAATATTCCTCCAGAATATGTCGTGTCATAGCAGGTAGTTTATCCAGCATTTTACTTATCAGGATGTCTTGCCTCATAGCTTCTGTATAGTCTGTATAGAATGTATCGACTTCTGCAAAATATTCCTTGGTGTATTGTATCTCTACTTGTTGATGACGGAAATGGTCTATGCACCGGTTACGTACCGTTGTGGTGAGATAACCAGATACATTTTCCTGCTTGATATGCTTGATGTCTTCCCACAATTTGGCAAATACGTCACTTACAATGTCACGGCTTGCTTCCGCATCGTTGGTCAGATGATAGGCGTATAAATATAAGCGTGTATAGTGTTGTGTGAAAATCTGGTTGAAGGTGTTTTCGTATAGTAGTTTTTTTAGCATACTTGTGCTTTCTGTATTGAAATAAAAAGATTAACTGTCGGATATGTTATAAAGCTTCAACTTGTTGTACAGCGTTTTGCGGTCAATGCCCAACAGTTGTGCAGCGCGGCTCTTGTTGTTTCCCGTCTGCCGCAAGGCTTCGATGATTTGATGCTTCTCTGCCTCCTCATTGCGGAGAGGGATACCGATGATGGCCGGTGCGGGTTCTTTCAGTTCATTCAGTTCGTTGATAGTAATGAATTTGCCTTGTGCCAGCAAGGTTGCACGGCGTACCATATTCTTCATTTGGCGTAGATTGCCGGGCCAGGGATATTCCAATAGGGCGCGGGATGCCTTGTCATCAAAGCCGGTCAGTTGCTTGTCCATTTCGCGGTTGGCCTGGTCCAGAAAGAAATTGGCAAAGAGCAGGATGTCTTCACGGCGGTCTTTGAGTTGCGGCATGCGTAGGGTGAATTCATTGATACGGTGATATAAATCTTCACGGAACGCCCCTTTTTCGATGGCTTGCTCCAAATTTTCGTTGGTGGCGGATACCAGACGTATGTCCACGCTTATCTCTTTGTTTGAACCTACCGGACGTATCTTGCGCTCTTGCAAAGCACGCAGCAACTGTATTTGCACTTCATAGCTCAGATTACCTATCTCATCCAGGAAGATGGTACCGCCGTTGGCTTCGACGAAAGCGCCCGTTTTGTCGGTCAGTGCGCCGGTAAAGGCGCCCTTTATGTGCCCGAAGAACTCCGAAGCGGCCAATTCTTTGGGAATAGAACCGCAATCGATGGCTACAAACGGCTGGTCGGCACGCTTGCTGAGCTGGTGGATGCGGTGAGCTACGTATTCTTTGCCCGTTCCGCTGGCACCATTGATGAGTACAGACATATTGGTAGGTGAAACCAGTTTCACATAATTGTAGAGTTGTTTGGCTGCGTCGCTCTCTCCCTCAAGGAAGTCGGAGGAGGACAATGAGCCTTCTGCACCCTTCAGAGGCTGATTTTTCATCTTGTCGGAATGCATCGTCTGTTTGGGTGAAACGGATGGTCTGTTTGGGGTAAACGCATCATCTGTTCGGGACGAATGCATCATCTGTTTCAAAGCGGAGGATGATGCATTCAAGGCTTCGCCTATTTTTTTCAGTAATTCGTCCGGGTTCACAGGCTTGGCAATGTAATCGCAGGCTCCCAGTTTCATGGCTTGGACGGCCGACTGTATGTCAGCGTATCCCGTCATGATGATAAGCGGTATTTGCAGGCCGTGTTCGCCCAGCCATTTCAATAAGTCAATGCCATCCTTGTCGGGCAGGCGCAGGTCAGACAATATCAAATCTACGGTTTCCGACTCAATATGTTTTTGAGCACGGGCAATGTTGCTGGCAGAGGTTACTTGGAAACCTTTTTTGCCGAGCCATGTTTTTAGCATCATGCCGTAAGTAATATCATCTTCTACAATTAATATGGATGTCATTGCTTTAGCCTTTTATCTCTTTTATGTAGGCAAAGGTAAGTGCTTTTGTCTGATTTTAGTATATTTGCAAACTTAAATTAAATAAAAAACAAAATGAAAAGAAATCTTATTGTATTATTAACTATACTGGTTTGCGGTCTGACTGCTTGCAAGCCGGGACAAAAGAAAGAGGAAGATATGGAAAAAGAAACGAAGCTGAAGATTGAAACAAGTGCGGGTGACATCACCGTGAAACTGTATAATGAAACCCCGAAACATCGTGATAACTTTATCAAGCTGGTGGAAGACGGCACGTATGAAGGTACGCTGTTCCACCGTGTCATCAAGGACTTTATGATACAAGCAGGTGACCCGGAATCGAAGAAGGCTCCGAAAGGCAAGATGCTGGGGGCAGGCGACGTGGGTTATACCGTTCCTGCCGAATTTGTTTATCCGAAGTATTTTCACAAAAAAGGTGCTTTGTCGGCTGCACGCCAGGGTGATGAGGTGAACCCTGACAAGGCATCATCCGGCTGCCAGTTCTACATTGTGACCGGAAAAGTGTATAATGACTCTACCTTGTTGGGGATGGAACAGCAGATGAATCAGATGCGCTTGAACAATGCTTTCAACGCGTTGGCGCAGAAACACATGAAGGAAATCTACAAGATGCGCAAGAATAATGACCAGGACGGTCTGATGGATTTGCAAGATTCCTTGATTGCGCAGGCAGAGGCTCAGGTTGCCAAGGAACCGGAGTTCAAGTTTACCCCCGAGCAGGTGAAGGCTTATACTACCGTGGGCGGTACTCCACATTTGGACGGTGCATATACCGTGTTCGGTGAAGTGCTGGAAGGTATGGATATTGTTGATAAAATACAGAAGGTCAAGACTGACCGTAACGACCGTCCCGAAGAGGATGTGGTTATTAAAAAAGTGACAGTGATAGATTGATGATAGATTCTGTCATTCCATTTTATGAAGATAAACAAAAAAATATTTGACAACGGTCTGCGGTTGGTGCACAATGAGGACACCAGCACGCAGATGGTTGCCTTGAATATTGTTTATGACGTGGGTGCCCGTGACGAACATCCCGAGCATACGGGCTTTGCCCATCTGTTCGAGCATCTGATGTTCGGAGGTTCGGTGCATATTCCTGATTATGACGCTCCTTTGCAATTGGCAGGCGGGGAGAATAATGCATGGACCAATAATGATATAACCAATTACTACCTGACGGTTCCAAAATCGAATGTGGAAATCGGCTTCTGGCTGGAGTCCGACCGCATGCTGGAACTGGCATTCAGTGAGCAAAGTCTTGAAGTGCAGCGTGCGGTGGTGATGGAGGAATTTAAACAACGTTGCTTGAACCAGCCGTATGGTGATGTGGGACATCTGCTTCGTCCTTTGGCTTATCAAACGCATCCTTATCGCTGGCCTACTATCGGGAAAGACCTCTCTCACATTGCCAATGCCACGCTGGACGAGGTAAAGGAATTCTTTTTTCGTTTTTATGCACCTAATAATGCAGTGTTGGCCGTTACCGGAAATATTTCGTGGGAAGAAACGGTTAGGCTGACAGAAAAATGGTTTGCTCCCATTCCCCGTAGGAATGTGCCCGTAAGGCAATTACCGCAAGAAGTTGTACAGACGGCAGAACGCCGGCAGACGGTGGAACGGAATGTTCCTCTGGATGCTTTGTTCATGGCTTATCACATGTGCAGCCGTGAGGATGCCGATTATTATGCCTTCGATATTCTGTCGGATATTCTGAGCAATGGACGTTCCAGTCGCTTGACCCGCAGGCTGGTGCAGGAGCAGAAGTTCTTTTCCAGTCTCGATGCCTATATCTCCGGTACACGGGATGCCGGCCTGCTGCATATCAGTGGAAAACCATCTGCAGGCGTATCTTTGGAACAAGCCGAGGCTGCTGTCCGGAAAGAGTTGGAAGAGTTGAAATCCGGGTTTGTTGGAGAACAAGAATTGGAGAAAGTAAAGAACAAGTTTGAGTCTACACAGATATTCGGCAACATCAATTATCTGAATGTTGCCACGAATCTTGCCTGGTTTGAACTGACCGGGCAGGCGGAAGACATAGACCGTGAAGTGGACAATTACCGCTCTGTGACGGCAGAACAGCTTCATAGGGTCGCCCAACAGACCTTCCGCGATGAAAACGGGATTGTGCTTTATTACCAAAAAGAAAACCTTTAGTATGAAAAAATTATTTGATACGTATAAGCAGCACTATAAAGCATTGCTTCTCCTGGGGCTACCCATTGTGGTGGGGCAGTTGGGAGTCATTGTGCTTGGTTTTGCCGATACGCTGATGATTGGGCATCACAGCACGGAGGAACTGGGTGCCGCTTCTTTCGTAAACAATCTGTTTACTCTTTGCATTATTTTCAGTACGGGCTTCAGCTACGGGCTGACACCGGTTGTAGGGGGCTTCTACGGTAACCGCCGCTTTGCCGAGGCAGGGCAGGCGTTGCGGTGTAGCCTGGTTGCCAATGTGCTGGTGGCTTTGTTGCTGACTCTTGTCATGGCTGTTCTCTATTTCAATGTGGAGCGGCTGGGACAGCCCGGAGAATTGTTGCCTCTAATCAAGCCTTACTATCTGGTGTTGCTTGCTTCACTGGTCTTTGTCATGCTGTTCAACGGTTTCAAACAGTTTACGGACGGCATCACCGATACCAAGACGGCCATGTGGATTCTGCTCGGAGGGAATGCGCTTAACATCGTAGGAAACTATATACTTATCAATGGAAAGCTGGGCTTTCCGGAGATGGGACTGCTTGGTGCGGGTATCAGCACTTTGTTCTCCCGCATTGTGATGGTGGTGGTCTTTGCGGCGATTGTGCTTCGCGGCCGCCGGTTTATCCGTTACAGGCTCGGCTTCATGCGGCTGGGGGGGGCGATGCCGATGTTCAAGAAGCTCAATGCACTGGGCTGGCCCGTGGGTATGCAGATGGGTATGGAGACCGCTTCCTTCAGTCTGAGCGTCGTCATGGTGGGCTGGCTGGGGACACTTGCCCTGGCATCGCATCAGATAATGCTTACTATCTCTCAGTTCACCTTCATGATGTATTATGGCATGGGCGCTGCGGTTGCCGTGCGTGTCAGCAACTTCAAGGGGCAGGGAGACGGGCAGAATGTGCGCCGCTCGGCGTATGCCGGCCTTCACATCATCCTATGGAGGTGGTGTTGCTGGGTATCGTCTTTGCACTTCGCGGTCAAGTAGGTGGATGGTTTACGGACAATGCGGAAGTGTCCGGCATGGTTGCCGCTCTCTTCTTCCCGTTCTTGATTTACCAGTTCGGCGATGGGTTGCAGATTAACTTTGCCAATGCTCTGCGCGGCATCTCGGATGTGAAACCGATGATGATTATTGCATTTATATCCTATTTTATTATATCTTTGCCCGTAGGGTACCTTTGCGGTTTCGTTTTCGGTTGGGGGCTGACGGGAGTCTGGATGGCTTTCCCGTTCGGACTGACCAGTGCGGGAGTGATGCTGTGGTTGAGGTTCCGTAAACAGACCAGGGAAAGGATTTGATAGTATGAATAATGTCTCCAAAGTAAAGATTGCCGTAGGCTACACTTTGTTGCTGGCGGTATTGTTTTTTTCCTTGTTTTTCGTACACCGGGAAATGGAGAACCTTATTCTTACTGATGACCGCGATGTACAATGGACAGACAGCGTGCTTGCTTTGATACGCGAGAAGGATACCAATACGATAAAAATGCTGCGCACGCTGAGTGAGGCGAATGACAGCATGGTATCCACCAGTGACATTGAGCAGATAATTGCCCAGCAGGACTCGGTAGTGACCCAGCAGCGTGTGCAGCACCGTATCATTACACATCGGGATACCGTCGTGACACGCCCTCGGAAGAAGGGGTTTTTCCGTCGTTTGGGTGAAGTGTTTGTCCCCCCAAAGAAAGATACGGCTATCCAGGTAAAGACCTCCCTTGAATTTGCAACGGATACGGTGATTGAACCCTATAATCCGGCCGATTCTTTGCATGAGAAACTGCGTGCCGTGGCCCAGCAGAAAAAAGCTGTAAACACTGTTATACAGCGACGTAAACGCTATCTGCAACGCTTGGACCATATGCTGACCGCTCGTATTGACAGCTTGCTGAAAGATTACGAGACGGAAACTCTGCTGCGTGCACGGACGGAAGCCGAGTATCAACAAGCGGTCCGACGCCGTTCGGCCAAGATTATCAGTGGCATTGCCGTAGGTGCGGTGTTGCTTTCCGCTTTTTTTCTTATTATCATCGGCCGCGACATAACCCGAAGCAACCGTTACCGTCGTGAGTTGGAAGAGGCCCGTCGT
>OGLO01000507.1_pt1 | contig 9963 bp, 10 predicted proteins | sample 1572891 | NCBI WGS metagenome assembly OGLO01 (sample SAMEA2581999, study PRJEB24529) | metagenome | biome: Human gut stool | place: China | collected 2011
CGTACAGATACCTCTTTGTTGTCTCGTCATATTTAGGCTTCAATGTGGTGGTGTGCTTTTTGCCATCCCTAAGGTAGGTCACATCAACTGTTTCACCTTCGTGAAGCATCGAGTAGAGGCTTATCTCGCGGTAAAAGTGTATATTCGTATTGTTCAGCTTTACAATCTCATCACCGGCCTTGATACCGGCCTCCTCAGCGGCATAACCCTCAATAACACCGGCAAGCTTTGGACTGTCATAGCCTACAGAGTAGATGATAATGAGAGCAAAAATAAATGCCATGATAAAATTAAAAAACGGTCCCGCGAAAACAACGCTTATGCGCGCCCACACGGATTTGTTGTTGAAAGCCCTGTCATCACCTGAGCTTTCATCCTCGCCCTCCATGATACAGGCTCCACCAAACGGAAGCAGCTTTATGGAGTATTTGGTCTCTCCACGCTGTACTCCAAAAAGAGTCGGTCCAAGTCCCAGACAAAATTCATTGACCTTTATGCCATTTGCTTTAGCAAGCCAGAAATGTCCGAGCTCGTGAAAAATTACTATGATGCTGAATAATATGATTGCAATAATAATACTAATAATGTTCAAAATTACCACCTTTTACTGATATAGTCATATGCGCACTGCTCTGTATCAAGTATCTCATCCACTGAAGGATTTTCAATAAATGATGCATTCTCCATACATGCCTCGATTATATCGATTATTTCCAGATATTTAATCTTTCTATTCAAAAACAGTGCCACTGCTCTCTCGTTTGCAGCATTGAAGGCCGTAGGAATATTGCCTCCTGCCCTTGCAGCCTTCATGGCGAGAGCAAGCCCTTTAAAGGTATCAAGATCCGGGGCCTCAAAGGTCAGATCCTTAAGCTTAAAGAGATCAAGCCTGTCACCGGAAAGCGCAGGTCTGCTTGGATAATACAGTGCATACTGTATAGGTATACGCATATCAGGAGTACCAAGCTGTGCTATAACTGCTCCATCCGCATACTCAACAGCCGAGTGAATTACACTCTGAGGATGCACTACAACCTGAATCTGCGACAAATCGACATCAAAAAGCCATTTTGCTTCAATCACCTCAAGCCCTTTATTGACCATGGTTGATGAATCAATAGTGATTTTCTGACCCATTGACCAGTTAGGATGCTTTAGTGCGTCCTCCACCCTTATACCTTCAAGCTCAGAGAGCTTTCTGCCTCTGAACGGACCTCCGGATGCTGTCAGAAGAATCTTTTTAATCGGATTCATAGAATTTCCCTGCAGTGACTGGAAGATGGCACTGTGCTCACTGTCCACCGGAAGAATGGACACACCATACTCCTTCGCAAGCGGGATAATGATATGGCCCGCTGTAACGAGAGTCTCCTTATTTGCAAGTGCAATGGTCTTTTTTGCCTTGATGGCGGCAATTGTAGGGCGGATGCCAAGCATACCGACAATTGCGGTTACAACTATGTCACATGGCTCAATGGTGGCACATTTAATTAAACCGTCCATGCCATAACCAATCTCGATGTCTGTATCCGCAAGGCTTGTGCGAAGCTTTTTGGCATCGTTTTCATCACTTACACTGACAAACTGTGGCTTAAATTCCCTTGCCTGTTTCTCTATAAGGGAGAGATTTCTGCCACAGGAAAGTGCCACAACCTGCATATCGCCATGCTCTCTTATCACATCAAGTGTTTGTGTTCCGATAGAGCCGGTTGAACCAAGTATTGATATTTTTTTCATGATAATTCCTCGATTTATATTTTTCTCAGTGGTTCTGAATAGTTACCTTAGCTTTTTGTTTTCAATGGTTCTTAAATGTTACTTTTTAACTTAAAAAGAAGCTAGCCAGATAATAAATGATTGGTGCTGTGATAATCATGCTGTCAAAGCGGTCTAAAATACCACCATGTCCGGGTATCAGATGTCCGTAATCCTTGATATCATAATTACGCTTTATGGCTGATGCACACAAATCTCCAACCATTGAAATAAGGCCTGCAACAGCAGCTATAACTGCAAGTATAGCAATCTCTGTGCCATCTATATTCATATGATTTCTGAATATAAAGCAGTATAAGGCTGTAAGAAGCGCACTTCCGAGTACACCACCTACTGCACCCTCTATAGACTTCTTTGGTGAAAGCTTTGGTGCCATTTTGTGCTTTCCAATCAGCACTCCGACGCAGTAGGCGCATGTATCACAGCCCCAAGAGCATAAAAATACCAAGAAGGCAAGGTAAAGTCCGTTGTTGAGTGTACGTATCTGATAGACATATGAAAGCATTGTTCCTACATAAAACATACCAAAAAAGGCTGCCATGAGCTGCTTTGCATCATATTTCGGGTATGAAAGCACATACACGAACATCAGTACAATAAGAAAGCCCATGAAAAGCATCATTACATCAGGTATGAAGCTCCACCTTAAGTTGATGTAAAACAAAATCAAAGCAATATACGGTACAACCGATAAGAGCGATTTTTCAAATTTAAACACCCTGAAAAGCTCAAACATACCTATACACGAAATCAGAAGTGTTGAAAAAAGAAGCACCTCGTTTCCTGTTACTATAAGAAATATAGCGGCAATTACAAGAACTATACCACTAAGCAGTCTTGTCTTAAACATTATTTATCCTCCGTGTCGTTCGTTTCTTTTAATCCACCAAAGCGACGGTCTCTTTTATTATATGCATCTATAGCCTTTTTAAGCTCATTTTTATCAAATGCAGGCCACGGAACGTCTGTAAAATAAAACTCAGCGTATGCAAGCTGCCAGAGCAGGTAGTTTGACAGGCGCTGCTCACCACTTGTGCGGATAAGTAAATCAGGATCCGGAAGCTCTTTTGTGTCAAGATATGATGCGAATGTATCTGCGTCTATATCGTCAGCTGAAAGCTTTCCGGCATCATGGTCAGCTATCATATGCTTTACAGCACGTATCATCTCATCTCGGCTTCCGTAATTAATTGCAATTGTCAGGTTAAGACCCGTATTTACTGATGAAACTTCTTCAAGGTTTCTTATTTTCTCCTGGAAATTCTCTGAAAGCCTGCTTATCTCACCAATTACGCGCACACGCATATTGTTTTTATTGGCAGTCTTTATGCAGTTTTTAAGATAGCTTTCAAGAAGCTTCATTAGTGCAGCAACCTCAGACTCAGGGCGGTTCCAGTTTTCAGTGGAAAAGGCATAAAGTGTCAGATATTTAACGCCGAGGTCGTTTGCAGCCTTACATATATTCTCAACATTTTTGGCTCCTACTGTATGACCGTAGTTTCTTGGCATACCCTTACTTTTGGCCCAGCGGCCGTTTCCGTCCAGAATGATTGCTATATGTTCCGGAGTACTCATATTTTATTTCCTTTCATTTATGCATATTATATATTTACAATCATGACGCATCATTTATTTGCTGGTCACACAGTTAAGTGTGAACAGTAAAACCGGGAATAAGCAAATAAGGGACACGAATAACATGTCCCTTGTTTGTATACGTGATATAAATACTATACAGTAAGTATCTCTTTACATTTTGCATCAACCGCAGCGTCAACCTTTGCGACAAACTTGTCGGTAAGCTTTTGAGCGTCATCCTCGAGGCCTTTAATCTCGTCCTCTGAAATGCCTTCCTTTTTGCCGGTCTTCTTGATGCTGTCGATTGCATCCCTTCTGATATTGCGGACAGCAACCTTAGCTTCCTCGCCCTTTTTCTTGATGTCCTTTGCAAGATCTTTACGTCTCTCCTCTGTGAGCTCAGGGAAAACAAGTCTGATAAGCTTTCCGTCGTTTGTAGGATTAATTCCGATGTCAGAGCAGTTTATTGCTTTCTCAATCTCCTTAACCATAGAAGCCTCCCATGGCTGAATCTGAATCATTCTAGGCTCTGGAACACTTACATTGGCTACACTCTGAATTGGTGAAGGTGTGCCGTAATAATCTACACGAAGCTTGTCAAGAATATGTGGATTGGCTCTTCCTGCACGGATGCCTGCATACTCTTCCTCGAGATTATTTAATGTTTTTTCCATTTTATCCTGGAAAGGGTTTAATCTTGAATCCATATTATCCTCCTGATATGCATTATATGCAATTTACTATACAGTAACCTTTGTACCGTTAAATTTGCCTGTAAGAGCATTTACAATGCTGTTTTCCTCATTGAGTCCGAATACATACATAGGCATCTTGTTCTCAAGGCACATGATAGACGCTGTGAGGTCAACTACTGCGAGCTTCTTCTCAACAACCTCTTCGATTGAAAGCTCATCATACTTCTTTGCAGCAGGATTGGTCTTTGGATCACTGTCATATACTCCGTCAATTGCTTTAGCAAGGTAAATACCATCTGCCTCAATCTCAATTGCACGAAGCACTGTGGCTGTATCTGTTGAGAAATAAGGATGGCCTGTACCACCGGCAAAGAAAACTACCATATCATGTGCAAAATACTTGTTTGCTCTGTCCTTAGAGAAAAGCTTTGTCATATTGCCACATTCAAACGGAGTGAGAACCGCTGTCTTCATTCCAACATATCTAAAAATCTCTGATACATAAATGCAGTTCATAACTGTAGCAAGCATACCAATCTGGTCAGCCTTTGTGCGGTCGATGGTCTCACTCGTTCTGCCTCTCCAGAAGTTTCCACCACCGATAACAATACCTACCTGTGTACCATTATCAACAATCTGTTTAACCTGTTTTGCAACCTCAATGACTGTAGCCTCATCAAAGCCGTGGTGCTTATCACCTGCAAGTGCTTCACCACTTAATTTTAGTAATATTCTACTCATATTTATTTACCCTCGAAAAGTCCCTGAACATCGATATCAGCGTATGTCTGAGAACAGAAGCCCTCGATAACGGCACCGTTGTTAATCTGTACTGAACGTGACTTGATATTACCCATGATAACTGCAGAAGTATCTACTACAACAGGTCCCTGAACATCTATATCGCCCTTTACAGCTCCTGCGATAACTGCTGAAGATGCTGAGATATTGCCGATGATAACAGATCCTGCACCTATCTTTACAGTTCCTGTTGAAACAATTTCACCCTCAACCTTAGCTACATCAGCGAAAAACTCTGATGAATTTGTGTTGCCGTTGACTGTTCCTGTAACAACAATCTTGCCGTTACACATTACATTTCCGTTGATGGTTCCCTGAATATCAAATGATCCTGATGACTGTAAATCTCCTGTGAGTACAGTACTTGCTGTGATGACTGATGTTTCGTCCTGTACATCTCCTGATAAAACGTTATTGTTTACTGGCTGTGTATTTACTGGCTGTGGTATATCATTCATTTGTGGTATCTGCTCCTCTTTTTGTGTATTGATTGTATGCTCTGCAAAATTTTCACTTGGAGTTGGTCTTGGTACAGTTGTCTCCTGTGGCTGCTCCTCGACATGCTCAAGTAATCCGTCGAGCTTTGAAAGCTCTGATGCAACGTCAACATTCTCTCCTATAGTATCACCTACAAGAGTTTCCGCTGTCTGAGCCTGTGGCTCTACTTCTTTCTCAGGTACATCTCCGGGTACAAGCTCGTTTACAGCCTGAGAAAAATCATCCTTAAATTCTTTGAATAATCCCATGAATATTTCCTCCATTTATTATCTTATCCAACAGTATCTGATTTGATATATTGAACTTTATATGTATTATTATCAATCGGCAATATTTCGGCACCCTGCGCTTTTATGCTTTCAACAAGCGGCTCAATAGCCTCTGCCGTGGTTGATCTGTTTGAATCATCATGTAATAATACAACTGAATTGTCATATTTGGCAATACCTGAGGTGACATTATTGACAATATCATCGACACTGCAATTGTCTGCCGTATCACCGGAATTGACATTCCAGTCAAAGTATGTGATATGCTTTGAATTGAGTATCTTTACAAGTTCAACCATGTCCACATTACTAATCTGGTTCATGCTGCCACCGGGAAAACGATAAATATCCGGTGCTATTCCAGTCAGATTGGTGATATAATCGGAAATCTGTGTCAGGTCATCGGTAAATGCCTCTGTTGATTCATAAATTTTACTGTATGAATTACTGTAGGAAGCCATCGCAATAGTGTGTCCGTCCTGCACTATGCGCTTATAAACATCATCATATTTACCGGAGGTATCTGCTGTGACAAAGAAGGTAGCCTTGACGCCACAGCTGGCAAGGGCATCTAAAATGGCACCGGTGTTATCACCGGGAATACAATCAAAGGTAAGATACACCTTTCTTGTATCCCCATCATGATACACATTGTCTTTTGACTCAAGCTGTTTCACGACAGCCTGAGTTTTTACGCCAGAGCTTTCATCATCAGAAGCGGTGTCACCATCATCAGACTCAGTACCGGTAACTGTGCTTGATATAGCTGTATTTAACTGAAGCTCAAGCTTGTATATTCTCGAATTCAGTTTGACAACCATGATGCCCAGTACAACTATGGCAAGGATAGATATTGCCATCCATATTGCTATAGTCATAATAATACTTGTCTTAATCCGGCTCACACGTTTGCGACGCTCCTGCTGCTGTCTGGCTAATTCATTATCCTTTGAGTCCATATGCGTCCCCCGTTATGATTGGTTTTGTTTCCTCTTACTATTTTACCATATTTTTATATCTTGTAAAGATAAAAAAATTCCGCAAAAGTTTAAAAGTTAAACTTTTGCGGAACAGCATTCGTTTAATCAGTATAAAGATACAGTTTAGACTCCAGCCATCTGGGCAGCAACCTCAGCAGCGAAATCTTCCTGCTTCTTCTCCATACCCTCACCAACCTCGAAACGAACCATCTCGGTGATTGTAAGATCTTTAGAAACAGACTCAAGATATTTTGCAACTGACTGCTTTCCATCCTCTGCCTTAACATATGTCTGGTCAAGAAGACAAATCTCTTTTAACTGCTTAGATACACGACCCTCAACAAGTCCGTTGAACATCTTCTCAGCCACGATAGACTCCTTGTCTGCCATTGCAAGCTCACCAAGCTTTGCCTTAGCAGCATCTGATAAGAAGTTCCATACATAGTTCATGTTGTTCTTGTGCTCGTTGAAGTTGTTGATATCATCATCGCTCCAAAGCTTCTCGTTAATAGCCTTGTCAATTAACTTATTAAGAATAGGCTTTGGAAGTGTTGTAGCATCATTTAATGCACTGTCAACAGTGATCTCTCTAAGCTTTGCAAGCTCTTCATCAGAGATATCGTTTCTGCTGATGTACTGTGGGTTCATAGCTGCAACCTGCATAGCAATATTTGTGATTGCTTCTTTAGCTGCATCATCTGCTGCACCATTTGCTGCAATGATAACACCGATTCTTCCACCACCATGGATATAAGAAGTAACAACATCACCTGTAACCTTTGCAAATCTACGAACAGATAACTTCTCTCCGATTGTAGCTGTCTTCTCTACAAGAAGGTCGCTAAGTCCGTTTGTAGCAAGAAGAGCGTCGATATCCTCTCCGTTTGCACCACCATTTAAGCCAGAAGCAAGTGCTGTATCTGCTACAGTCTGAACGAACTCCTGGAATGTCTCGTTCTTTGCAACGAAATCTGTCTCAGAGTTAACCTCTGCTACAACTGCAACGTTTCCGTTTACAGCAACGCGTGCGATTCCCTCAGCGGCAATTCTGCTCTGCTTCTTTTCCATCTTAGCTGCACCGCTTTTTCTTAATACCTCAACAGCGGCATCCATATCACCGTTTGTCTCAGTTAAAGCCTTTTTGCAGTCCATCATACCTGCGCCTGTCATTTCACGCAGCTCTTTTACCATACCTGCTGTAATAGCCATTTGATTATCCTCCGATATTAATCTGTTTTATTCCTCAACTGTCTCGTCAGAAGCTTCCTCAGCAGTAACCTCTTCCTCAGCTCCCTGCTTTGCCTCGATAACAGCGTCTGCCATCTTAGATACGATTAATTTGACAGCTCTGATAGCATCATCGTTTCCTGGGATAACATAATCTAATTCGTCAGGATCACAGTTTGTATCAGCAATACCTATAAGAGTGATTCCAAGTGCCTGAGCCTCTTTGATACAGATACGCTCCTTCTTAGGATCTACTACAAATATTGCATCAGGAATTCTCTTCATATCCTTGATTCCGCCAAGGTTCTTCTCGAGCTTCTCCCACTCCTTCTTGAGTGCGATAACTTCCTTCTTAGGAAGAACATCGAATGTGCCATCCTCTGACATTGTCTCGATAGCTTTAAGTCTTGCAATACGGCTCTCGATTGTGCGGAAGTTTGTAAGCATTCCACCTAACCATCTCTCGTTTACATAGTACATACCGCAACGCTCTGCCTCAGTCTTGATTGCATCCTGAGCCTGCTTCTTTGTACCTACGAAAAGGATTGTACCACCCTGAGCAGCGATATCAGATACGGCATCATATGCCTCATCAACCTTTCCTACAGACTTCTGTAAGTCGATGATGTAGATACCATTACGCTCTGTGTAGATGTAAGGAGCCATTTTAGGGTTCCATCTTCTTGTCTGATGTCCAAAATGAACACCTGCCTCGAGTAACTGTTTCATTGAAATTACGCTCATTTTATTTACCTCCGTTTGGTTATTAATCTTCCGTGTGTTTCCAATTAGATCAGCCACCGGTAAGCGTTATCCGGCACCGGCGATCATCCGCACACGTGCTTTATAGTATTTAAGCCTTTGGAATTATAACATACCAAAGGCTTATATGCAAGCAAAAAATTTATTTCTGTGTCAGAATAGTGATTATATCATCATACGATGCTCCCTGTGGGATAACGTGCTCACCATCTGCTATAAAATGATCAGCACCCTTTTGTCCCATATATATACGAAATTGTTCAGCATCATCCACCAGATTGAGAGCTTTAAGCTTTTCTGCAATGGTTCGACATGTATCCTGACTTGTTACTGAAATTGTGTATGTTGTAACAGCATCCTGTGGCTCTACAGTCTCCTGCTTTGCATCCGCTGCCGGCTGTGTGTCTTCCTGCTGTGTATCTTCCTGCTGTGTATCTTCCTGTGCTGTTTGGCTGTCCTGCATCTGACTATCCTGTTCAGTTTCGGCTTTTTGGGAAGAATCATCTGAGTTTGCAGCAGAGGAGTCAGTTTTTTCACTATTATATTCGTCTGCGACTGTCCCGGAAATATTTTTTGCTTCAACCATACCGAGTGTTTTGGCTTTTTCTATTATTTCTGTATCAGACATGGACTGCTTATTGCCGTGAAAACCAATCATCATAATAATTACCGCAAAAATAATGCCTAATCCAAGTCCACGCAAATAGTATTTTAATCTCACTTTATTTGCCCTCTTTATATAAATCTATTATAAGCTTTACCTCGCCGGTACCAAGAGACAAAAGCTTTGCTATCTCTACATTGCTCTTGCCCGATTTATAAAGCTTAAGGATTTCATGTGTGTGATTTATTACATCAGCATTTGCGCTGCTGCCTGCGGGCGTACCAAAAGCAGCATCTGATGCCTTGACCGATACAGAGGCCGCTGTACCTGTTGTAGCTGTTGCACCTGCCTTTGACGCAGGGGCTGCTGAAGCAGGCTGTGTTTTAGTGATACCTGAAATATCTATACCTGTCATCTGCTTCATGCCAGGCTTTGTATCCTGCTGCATTGTGCCAGACTTAGGTTCTGCCGGCTTTTGCACGGCCACAGACGGTTTTTCAGCCCTCTTTGCAGAGTCTGCAGAAAGAGGCTCGAAGGAGCTTCTGAGTCTTGATGATGCTTTATCTATATCGCCTGAAAGCCGTGTAAGCTCATCATGCTTGTCATTTAGCATACTGTATAAAAACATTATTTCATTATGTGCCTTGTTTATCGAATCAAGCACTGTATCAGAATATTCATTTATCGCCATTATTTTGGAATTTGCTTCCTTTTCAAGACTTCGCTTTGTCTCATCCTGCTTTTGTGTTATTTCCTCGTCCAAGGCATCGCTT
>OGLO01000514.1_pt1 | contig 9857 bp, 8 predicted proteins | sample 1572891 | NCBI WGS metagenome assembly OGLO01 (sample SAMEA2581999, study PRJEB24529) | metagenome | biome: Human gut stool | place: China | collected 2011
TAAACAAGCTGATTCAGTAGGTTACGCGAGAGCCATCAAAAGAATGATGTCTACGTTAGAAGAAAAAGAAAAAAATATTTAATAGAAAGTTGTACGAACTTACGACTAAGAATGGTTATATAGTATGGGGGATTTAGGGGGCATAGTTAATTATATAATATTTAATATAATAATTAATTACTCTTTAAATCTTCTATAATAATTAAAGTATAAACCCTTATACTTAACTACTAGAGAGATTTGACATGTCTGATATCTTTGAACAGAAGCCAACTACCCAAGAGGCTCCTGAAGTAACTAATACGTCTTCTGCGGACATCTTTGCCCACCAGCTTATGTCCATCAAGAATGAACGCGGTGAACCTAAGTATAACTCGATTGAGACTGCTCTTGACGCGTTAAAGCACAGCCAAGAATACATTCCCCAGATTAAATCTGAGGCGGAACGTTGGAAGGCAGAAGCTGAGCGTCTCCAAGCAGAACTTGCACAACGTGCGTCTATCGAAGATACTATCTCCAAGTTCACCACCCAACGTACACCTGAAGCACCTTCTACCACCACTGAAGCACCGAAGGCGTTGGATGAAAGCGCTGTTGAAGCAATGTTACAGCGTGCTCTCACTGCTCGTGAGCAAAAGCAATTAGCAGAACAGAACCTTTCTGCGGTATCTGCCCAACTCACTCAGAAGTATGGTGAGAAAGCAAAAGAAGTTCTAGCCAGTAAAGCTGCTGAATTGGGAATGTCTATGGAGAGCGTAAAACAAATCGCAAGCTCCAGCCCATCTGCGGTATTAGCATGGTTTAACACTTCCTCTCCTGCGCCTTCAGGCGCTCCTGTGCGGTCAACAGTATCGCTCCCGGACACACCTCGAGACACCGAGTTGAAAAGTCCGAGTAAGTCGCTGCTCCGTGGAGCCTCATCTAAAGACCAGATTGAGTTCCTGAAGAAGATTAGGGAAGAGGTTTATCGGAAACACGATATTGACAGTTAATCTGTCTCCTCTGATTATTAAGGAAATTAAATGGCTCAATTAACTACTAACACCACTGCCTTCATTGAAGCAGAGCAGTATTCCCAATTTATTCTGCTCAACCTTCATGATGGTCTGCTTGGTGAGCAGTTCTATCGCAACGTAACCGACTTCGGTTCTGGTACTACGCTGCACATTAAAACCATCGGCTCTGTAACCGTACAGGATGCGGCAGAAGACGTTCCGCTGGTATACAACCCGATTGAATCTGGTGAAGTAACTCTTACCATCACTGATTACAAAGGTGACGCATGGTATGTTACTGATGACCTCCGTGAAGACGGTGCCCAGATTGATGCACTGATGGCCCAGCGTGCTGCTGAAGGCACTCGTGCTATTCAGGAAGTGTTTGAAACTCGCTTCTTGGCTACTGCTAACGCAGGTCAGACTAACGCCAACCCTAACACCATTAACGGCTTCCGGCATCGTATCGCTTCTACTGAAACCAACAACGTGTTTGCTCTGAGTCAGCTCATTGAAATGCGTCTGGCTTTCGATAAAGCTAACGTCCCAGACACCGGTCGTGTGTTCATTGCTGACCCGATTGTTGAAGCTACCCTGAACGGCTTAGTTACCATCACTCACGATGTAACTGATTTCGGTGCTAACATTCTCCGTAGCGGTCTCGCTTCCGGTATGCGCTTTGTTCAGCAGCTGTTTGGTTTCGACATCATCCTGTCTAACCGTCTCCCACATGGTACTTTCTCTGATGGTACTACTTCTGTATCCAATGCCGTAGCAAACATTGCTATGTGTGTTCTGGATGACCAGACTAAGCCTGTTATGGTTGCATGGCGTCGTATGCCGAAAACTGAAGGTGAGCGTAACAAAGACCGTCGTCGTGACGAGTTCGTTACCACCTGCCGTTACGGTATGGGCGTACAGCGTGTTGACACCCTTGGTGTTATCATCACTTCTGCTGTTAACTACTAAGGAGAATTTTGATGGCTTATGAAAAGACTAGCGGCTTAGGGGTTAACAACTTCTACGGCCCTCGTACTGCTACTGGTGCTCAAGGACCGGACGAAAGCTCCGGTGTACTGAATTCCTTTGTTTGGCAGTACGACTCCTCCGCCCTGCTTGATGACCGCTTTGTAATTCCGGCTGGCTCTGCCATTGTCGATGTTATGAAGCCTGCTGGTGTCACCGCTGTTACAGTTGGTGGTACGGCAGTCACTGCTGCTACTTGGGCTGCCCCTGTTATTGCAGGTGGTGCTGTAGCCCTCACTGGTGCAACCACTGGTGACAAGGTTATCATCACTTATCAGAAAATTGTCGGCGCTCTTTCTGGGGCGTAATTAACCGAAGGGGAGAGGAGGGCGTTTGCTCCCTCTCCCTTTTTTGTTTCTATGGAGAGATAGATGGCAAAGCTCACTTTATTGGATATCTGCCAAGACATCCTCAACGACCTCTCAGCAGACCCTGTAAACTCCATAGACGATACCGTGGAGAGCCAACAGGTAGCTCAGATTGTCAAGAGCACATATTTCGCTTTAATGCATGTACGCAACTGGAGAGGGAACCAGCAGCTTCTCAATCTTATTGCTTCTGGAGATGATACACGACGCTCTTCCGATCTTATTGCTTCTGGAGATGATTCTCTTCCTACACATGTAACCCTTCCAGAGAACCTCAGCGAACTCTCCTTTGTCAACTACGATTGCCGCTTACAATCAGACAATAGGAAAGTGTACAGGGCTGTCAGGTATGTCTATCCAGATGAATTCTTGCGTAGACAGAATCAGTATGATGACACTGTAGATTATATCGATGTCATCCAAGACCCTTCAGGTGTACAGCTCCTAATTCGTAACGATATGCCTCCCACTGTATGGACTTCCTTTGATGACAAGGTGTTGGTGTTCGATTCCTACAATAAGAACGTAGAGGACACCATCCAGAGTTCTAAGATACAGGCAATGGGGTATGTAACTCCTAACTGGTTAATGGAAGATGATTTCATTCCTGTATTGCCAGAAGAAGCTTTTACACTGTTGCTGGAAGAGGCTAAGAGCCGAGCTTCCATGAAACTCAACCAACAGGCTGACCAGAAAGCTGAGCAAGAGGCTGTACGACAGAATCGATGGCTTGCCGGTAAGCAATGGAGAGCCCACAAAGGAGCCCGCACACCAAACTTCGGTCGACGGGGATATAAATGATTATTGAATATAAATCTTATTTTATCAAAGGGAATGGGATGGGCATGTACACCATCTCTAATGTAGGCAAAGGCGTCCTCGCTTCACTGTTGCGGGGCTTATACACCTCGCCGTCTTTCGCTATGTTAGCGATTGACGCTTATTTGGATGGTAAGGCGGACAAGAATGGCAAGACAAACAGCGGCGATTGAGGTTAATACCTTTGTTCGTGGGATAATCACAGAAGCCTCCCCACTAACATTTCCTGAGAATGCGTCTATTGATGAGCAGAACATGGTCTTGAATAAAGATGGTTCTCGGGAAAGGCGCTTAGGGATGGACTATGAGAACGGCTTTACCACCTTCTCAGCGAATGTATCTGCGGCAGAGAATCCAGTGTTCAACTCCTTTGTGTGGAAACAGCCGGGGGGCTTCACTGAAAGTGAATTCTCTGTGGTACAATCAGGACGTAGACTCACCTTCATTGATAACACAGCTACAGTGCTTAGCGCTGCCGTAAAGGCCACATACGACATTGGGAACAACGTCACTAGTAAGATATCCCTAGCAGCTGTTGATGGAATCCTAGTGGCTGCCACGGGCTCTGGTGACATATACGCATTCGACTACGATGGAACTAACATCTCCCAGACTACCTCCCGTCTTAAAATACGAGACATGTTTGGGGTAGAGGACATAGTTAATGGACAAGACCTACGTACAGGACATGGGGTACAAGTAAGACCTTCTGTCCAGACGGACGCCCATATTTATAATCTGCGTAATCAAACTTTCGCATACCCAAGATATTACAGCGGAGATAATTTTCTAGGAGACCCAATACAGAAGGTTTTTAATCAATTTGGAAGTTTCCAATCAAACGCAGATAACTTAATTACGTTTTTATACGCTGACCCTAATAACAGCAACGATAGAAACATAAAAAGATATTTTGGTGATGATGGTTTTAGAAACCCGTTAGGTACAAACCCAGCCCCTAAAGGTTTCTTTATTATAGATGCTATGAACAGGGGTTCCTCTCGTCTAGAAGAGGTACAAAAATTATACGCTGAAAACCCGCAACTAGTATACCCATTATCCAGTCTCCCAATTGATTCCACTCCCGGGGGAGCATCGGTAGTAGCTACATACGCAGGACGGGCTTGGTTTGCTGGGTTTAGCTCTCAGGTTATAGATGGAGATAAAGAATCTCCTCGTATGACTTCCTACGTTATGTTTAGCCGCTTAGTGGAGAAGATTTCAGACATCTATAAATGTTACCAAGAAGGGGACCCAACTTCCTCTGAGGCACCGGACTTGGTGGACACAGATGGCGGATTCTTACGACTGGACGGGGCCTACAACATCTCGGCAATGGTTAACGTGGGAGATGCCTTGATGGTTGTAGCTGAGAACGGAGTGTGGAAGATTACAGGGGGCAGTGGGTATGGCTTCTCTGCCACCAACTACATGACCACCAAATTGGCTGAATATGGCTGTATCTCTCCGGGCTCTGTAGTGTTGGTGGATAGCTCATTCATGTATTGGTCCGAGGATGGCATTTATCATGTCACTAAGAATCAGTACGGGGATTGGGCCGCTAATAACATTTCTAACACTACAATCCAAGAACTATATGATGATATAGCCTACGGTAATAAAGTTGCCTGTCAGTCCACATACGACCGATATACACGATGTGTAAGATGGATGTTTAATAATCTGGCGTCTTCCTCTGGCTCTACTAGGGAACTGATTTTAGATGTTAACTTATCTGCCTTCTATATATCAGATGTAGCACCAGTCTCTGAAACATTTCCTAGAATGGTTGCCTATGTAAAAACTCCACCTTTTAAAGTAACTACGGAGTCTACGCAGGTAATTACTGGGGCGCAAGATACAGTGGTTGATTCCTCTGTCAACACGGTGGTGGTGCAAGACTCCTCTGTTTTGTCTGGAGTGTCTGAGACGTATTTCGTCACGATAGACAGCGAGCAATCTGGGGACCTTAAGCTCACATTCTCTTATTACAGAGACAGCGCGTTCACGGACTGGGTAAGTAAGGATGGAACAGGTGTTGATGCAGCAGCTTATCTGCTAACAGGCTGGACTGGTGGCGGGGATTACCAGCGTCAGAAACAAGCCCCCCTTCTCACTGTGTATTGCATTAAGACAGAGACAGGGTTTGATTCAGAATATGAACCAGTTAATGCCAGCTCTGTATTAGTGCAAGGGCAGTGGAGTTGGACAAACTTATCAGCTTCTAACAAATGGACCTCAACATTCCAAGCTTACAGACATACACGTTTGTGGGCCCCAGAGGACAACTCTTCTCCTTTCAATGATGGGAACCATGTAATTGTCACAAGGAATAGGCTGAGGGGCAGAGGGAGAGTGCTGTCCCTGTTATTTAAAACAGAGCCTAAGAAAGCGTTTAAGCTTCTTGGGTGGTCGCACGTAATGATGGTTAACGGGAGCGTTTAATGGAAAGTAGAATTGAAGACCTCTACGTAGGAGATGACTTCTATGCAAGAGGTGAATACGCTGGAGGTTTTCTTTTCTTCCATTGCGAGCTGTATATTCACAATAAATCTACTATTAAGAAAATAAGACAGGCCCTTAGAGAAACTATTGAGCAGGCTAGGGAGATGGGCTATGACAGGCCTGTCTTCTCTTATGTTGAGGAGGGCCCTAAAGGAAAACTCAGTAAGATGGCTGGAGGGGTGTTATGTAATACCTTTGAGGCCGAGGGTAAAAGATTCGAGGTGTACGTATGGGAGTAGAAACAGCGGCTATTGTGGTTGCTGCCGTTGGTGCAGCATCTACAGTTTATAGTGTAACTGAGCAACAGCGCCAGTCTAAGAGGGCTACAAGTGCTCAGAAAGAAGCATCTAATATTGCAGAGGCCCAGCGCAAGAATGAAGAGATGGACCAGCGCAGGCAGCAGGTTAGGCAGCAGAGGATTAGGGCAGCACAGATAGAGCAAGGGGCGGCTAACCAAGGGGCATCAGATAGCTCAGGAGAACTTGGCTCTCTTTCCGCCCTCTCTTCAAATGTCGCCAGTAACCTAGCTACAATGTCTGGACGTTCGGCTGCGGCATCTGGAATCTACTCAGCGAACCAGAGAGCCCTCGATGCACAGAGCGCTGCACAGACAGCAGGGGCTATCGGGCAGATTGGAGGCTTGGCTATGAATCTAGCTGCTCCAAAAGCTGGAGAGGGGTTAGCTAATTTGTTCAGTGATGGAACTTCCTCCTCCTCTGGGACCAGTTCCTCTTAAGTTTCAATGTAGATAAGGAAAACCAATGGCAGAGCTTGACCAGTTTAACGCAGGCGCAACTAATGATTTGGCAGACTTTCAAACTGACGACCAGCTTGCTGCTCCGGTGACGAACGCAAGCTCTAACCAAAACATTGCTGCCCATGTATCAATGCTATCATCCAATCCGGGAGATACGGCTGGTACATATAACACCATTCGGGATGAATACGACACGCTTGGCTATAGCCCTACAGCTGATGAAGTAACTAAGGCTGCTAAGGAAGATAACACACAAGCCTATCGTCGCTCTTCTGTTGACTTCTTAACCAACCCAGCAGTGGCTGATGAATTTAAAGCCAATGCTCTTGCTCGTATCAATGACCCCAATTCTGACTTATATCGTCTACGAGCTATGGTTGGTACGCAGGAAGCAGCAAAGCCTGCTCCGAATGAGACACAAGAAGCAGCTTCCATGAGGGGTGTGTGGGCAGCAGGTATCAACACTGTCCTTGAATACCAGCGTGAAAAGCAAAAGATTTATAATCAAATCCAAGTACAGCAGGACGCTAATAAGACAGCAACATATGTAGGGATGGCAGAGGATTTGATTCCAACGGTCAGTGGGTATAAGACCGCCTCCCTAGCTCAAGATGTAGCAGGGGGCGGCGTCCTTTCTCGTATTTGGGGGACAATCCTTCCCGGTGAAGCCACCCAAGATGCTGTAGAGAAATTCAACTCTATTCCATTCGAACAGCGTGCAGCTGCCTTGCAGAAGGTAGTTGATTTAGCAGCAGAGCGCGGGTCTACAATTCTTCTCCCAGAAGAGAAAGACCATGCAGACTTTGCTCTTGTACGCGATATGGTGGAGACTGGTGAGTTTGGAGCTACAGAGCGTACTGTACATAACATCTTAGGGGTTCTTGATGTTACAGGCGTATTAGGGGCCATTAAGATGGTTGCTAAAGCTGCCTCCGACACAACCAAGATTGTTAAAGCAGAGCAGGCTCTAAAAGAAGCAGCGGAAAGCCCATTAGCAAGCAATGTTCAAAGACAGTCTACAATTACTGATGTTCAGCCTACTTCCCCTTCGCAGGTAATCAAAGATGCAAATCCTGAGATGGCCCGTAATCTTCATCAGGCGGTTGAGAAAGACGCTACAGGGGATATTGCCAATGGTGCTTTTGGTGCTAGTCGTGAAGACGTTATTGCACATAACATTAGTCCTCAGGTTAGTACCGTAGACGGCTCTGTAGCCTCTAAAACTTCCCATCCAGAGCGTAATTCAGACTTTGAGTTCATGCCTGATGCTGACGTCATCAACTGGTATTCCAACAGCTCTGGCTTCTCTCACCTCACACTGGCTGAGAAAGCCGCTCTAGACGCTAACGTAACTAATGACTTCATGAATACGTTTGGCATGGTGGCCCGTAAAGAAATGTCTTCTATCTCTGCGGATGGTGGCCCTCTCAACATTAAAGCTGTATACGGCCCAGCAGACAGTGGATGGGCCAGCCTTGGGGATGCGATTGATAAGGCCAAATACACCCTGCGTAATTATGGAATCAACGAGGATAACATTGACATTTTAGTTCGAAATGGTGATGTGTATAAACCCATCTCTAGTGAGCTGAAAATGAAAATGTTGCAAGAGGGAGGAGCAGGGCTGAAGGGGGATTTTCTCCTTCAAGTAAATCATAAATATAACTATGACTTCTTGGATTTAGAGGCCCCTCAGTTTAGCTCCTTAGACGTTAAATGGAACTTTGCAGACCGTCTGTCTAAAGCCCCCGGCTCTTCTGGAGAAGGCTCCTTCACTACCAACCTGTTTACTATGGATTCCATCTACCATCCTGATTTGGTTAAAGGGGCTGTAGTAGCAGGTACTCGTGGAGCACGTCTTGAGAAGCTTATGCACGAAGCAGCTGACAGCTTTATCAAAGGGACTCAGACTTTGGATTGGGGGCGTGTACGTGCTCTAGATGATAAAATCAAAGAGCTTAACTTTAAAGGGCAGCCTCTTAACTATGCTTCTCTCAGAGCTGAGGGCTTCAATCAGAAAGAGATTGAAATGCTGGAAAGCTGGAAGAGCGTACAAGACACCAACTGGTGGATGAACAACCAAGCTGTTGTGCGTAACTACCAGAAACGTGGGTACGGCCTGTTAGAGATTCCAGAAGTAGGCTTCAAGAAAGCAGCTCGTGATTTACCATCCCGTAGTGTCCCTGAGAATACAGCTGTGTATGATGCAGTAACTGACACTGTGCGTAATTTGTCTCGTCAAGAGATTGATGCCATTTACGCAGAAGGGAAGTCCATTTCTAAGATGGCACATTCTATGGAGTCCAATGGAGTCAAGGCTCTGCACGTCATCAACCCTAATGCAGCTGGGAAAGGCTATATTCGTCAGTTCCGTCAAGACGATGTGATGCTCAACTATCGTCATGGCTATTATGCTGTACGGTATAAAGACCCTCACTTCATTGAGCGTAAGATTGTTGATGGCAGTGGGAATGAGAGCTGGGAAGCCATTGCTACAGCTCCTGACGCTGTTAGTGCCAATAAGTACATGGCAGATATGACTACCAAACAAGGTGGGGAATATCGAGTACGTGGTGACTACCGTGGGGGAGATAGGGACAGGGCGGAAGGTCAGGTGATGATGTCAGGTGGGCTGTCTGCTGAACGTCTTCGTGGGAAGCGTCTGGAGAACGCATTCGGGAGTAATACTGGTATGGAGCATATGCACATCCAGTCTCCTTCTGAAAGCCTCATGTCTTCCATTCGTGCTATCTCTGACCGTGTGTCCTTCCAAGATTGGTCTGACACAGCCAAAGCTCGTTTCATGGCTCATTACAGTGAGGTGTTGCCGACTGTCAAAGGTCAGAAGAAGTTCCCACGTACTGTAGATGAGATTGAAGGAACTAACAAACTGGCTGCCGATGCTCGTACTACTTGGGAATACATCCGTGCTATGGACAATGGATACACTAACCGAGTGGATGATTTATACAAAGGGATGGCGAACGGTGTAGCCACAGTGATGGGGGAGAAAGGGTTTGGTGCAATGGAGCGTGCTGTACGCACAGCTTCTGACTGGAGCCCTTCTTCCACTGCTAAGTCCCTAGTATACAATCTCTACCTTGTTATGTCCCCATTGCGTCAGCTTGTGGTACAGAGTGCTCAGTCCATTTCCCTGTTTGCTATTAAGCCGACAGAAGGTCTGAAGATGGTGGATGACCTGATTCTCTATTCTCTCTATAATGCACGTAACGGCAACATCTCTGACAAAGTGTTGAAGATGTATGGACGTGACCGTAAGTTCTTAGAGATGATTGAGGACTTCCGTAATAGCGGGATGGTAGACGCAATCAGCCACAACGAGTTTATCGATTCCATGAAAACGCTAACAGCTGGGGGTCGTAGTAC
>OGLO01000520.1_pt1 | contig 9738 bp, 6 predicted proteins | sample 1572891 | NCBI WGS metagenome assembly OGLO01 (sample SAMEA2581999, study PRJEB24529) | metagenome | biome: Human gut stool | place: China | collected 2011
ATATTCTATAGCAAGATTTAATAAAATGCAAGCACTTTTTTGTATTTATTTAAGAACAATTTATCTTTTTTTATAATTTTCTTGTTTTTTCATCATTTTACCATGTTTTTTATATTGATATGTGCCTTTATACCCCTTATAATTCTATTATATTCCCAATTTTAAGAGAAAATATTTATATTTAATATACATTTATTAAGAAAAGAGAGTTGATATGAAGTTAAAAAAATTCGAACAACAGCCAAAACACGTTGAGAATATCCCAATAGAAGCTATTAATCTTGATTCTGAACAGGAACAGCCACCAAAACCTGACAAGGCTGTTGGCAAGAATGTATTCCAGCCTAACAGCAAATATTTTACAATTGTTATATATGGTCTGCTTTTTGTGCTAGGTGCAATTCTTATATACAAGTTCATTGGTAACTGGCCTGCAACCGTCAAGTCATTGGGCAATATATTCCATATACTGTCACCATTTCTTATTGGTGCCATGATTGCGCTTGTTCTTTATCCGTTTATCAAGATCCTTTATAACAGGTTCTTCATGGGGGTATGCCATATCAAGTCCAAGAAAGCTGCCAAAATGCTTTCAATTCTTGTTGCTTACCTGATAGCAGTTGGCGCATTTGCAGTATTAATAGGCTTTGTTGTACCTCAAATATACAAAAGCATTACAGAGATTGCCAATCAGGCTCCTGTATGGTACGAGAATATCCGCAACTGGTTCACTGAGTTTGAAGATAAGCACGCCAATTCTTCTATTGATTACAATTTCATTAATCAGAAGATTGAAGATGCTCTTCCTAAACTTGTTGACTACATGACTGGTGCACTTACCAATATGGTTCCTTACATTCTTAATACATCCATGGCCATTCTTTCAGGTGTGTTAAACCTTATTATTGCAATTATCGTGTCCATCTACATGATTTCTGATAATAAGAATATCTTTTATCATTTTAAGAGATTTTTATATGCCGTGCTTCCTAAGAAAACAGCAGACAATACACGCATCATCTGTAAGAATTGTGCAAGCATTTTTATTAATTATATTATCGGCAAATCATTTGACTCAATTATTGTCATGATTATCTGCTTTATTATCATGCTGATTCTCAAGCTGCCATATGCAGTGCTTATAAGCGTGATTGTCGGCATAACGAACATGATTCCGTATTTCGGACCATACATCGGTGGCGTGATTGGCGGTGTGATTATTGTTATCGCAAGCCCTATCAAACTTATCATATTTGTAATCATGATTGTCTGCATCCAGCAGGTTGACGGTCTGCTTATTGGACCTCGTATCATCGGCAGTACTACAGGTCTTAAGCCTGTATGGGTTGTGTTCTCAATAACCGTAGGTGGGGCGCTGTTTGGCGTAATTGGAATGTTCCTTGGAGTTCCCGTATTTGCCGTATTAAGCTACCTGTTAAACATTACAGTGCAGCATTTTCTGGACAAAAGAAAAGTCACCGTGCAGCCTTATGACTCGCCCGATGACCTCTAGATTATTTTTTGGTATTAAGAATTCTCACGACATCGTCGAGGGAATTCTTAAATCTTACCACTCTGTAATTCGCACCTTTATGCACATACATCACTTCTGATACTTTCCTTGCAAATGCTTTATTCTTCACAACAATTCTCCAAAAGCCTTTATATAGTATATGCATTTATTATTAATGATTTCTTACTGCGATAAGTTTACAGATAGGATTGCCCATCTGTGAAAATCTTGTCTCATACTCTGTCATTACATTACCCTCGTTAAGTACAGAGTCATTATGTAAGTCAAATGTGACAACAGGAAGCTCCCAGTCTGCCTCTTTAATCTCTTCTAATGAAAAATCGAATAAATCTTTATTATCTGTTTTGAATTCCACCTGTCCGTCCGGCTTTAATATAATGTCATATCTTGCCATGAACTGTCTTGAGGTAAGTCTTCTCTTCGCATGTCTGTCTTTTGGCCATGGATCTGAAAAATTAAGGTATATTCTGTCTACCTCTCCATCTCCAAACACCTCACATATAGCCTCTGCATCCATTCTGATGAATCTTAAATTAGGAAGCTGAAGCTCGTCCTGTTTCTCAACAGCTCTTAAAAGCACGCTTGAATACTTCTCAATACCGACATAATTAATATCAGGGTTATTTGCTGCCAGTGTTGTTATAAATGTGCCTTTACCCATACCAATCTCGATACGGATTGGATTATCGTTACCGAAAACCTGTGACCATGTGCCTTTCATCCCCTCTGGCTCTGTAAACACATATTCATTCTCTATCATTACTTCCCTTGCTCCGGGTACATTTCTAAGTCTCATACATTACTCCTATCTTATATATTAGCTCAGATTTCGGCTATGTCCGTGTGCGGTATACGCTTGAATATGACAAGCTGTGCAGGAGTTAATGCCACCATCTGCATAAGTTCAGTGCGTGAAAGCACGTCCAAACGAAGTGCGTTTGATTTCACGCACTGTAATAGACTTTGCAGATGGCGGCATTTACTCATGCTAAGCGAAGTCATCCTGAAAGCACATGCCGCACACAGACATAGCCGAAATCTGAGTTTCCTATATATTATTTACCATAAATATCACTTTTTGCCAAGCGGGGTTTACTTATGTACAATCCTGGGCTACAATGTATTTGTATATTTTATTAATCGGAGGAATTATCTCTATAATGAAAAAGCAATTTTTAAAAGGATTACTTATAAAGATAACCAGCGCTGTATCTGCCACTGTTTTGGTATTCTCAGCTTTTGCAGCGGATACCCAGGCTGCAGCATACAACAAAGTCTACAGCGAGACAGACACAACCAGCACAGAGGCTGTATGGCCGGATGCACCTGATGTTAACTCAAGCAGCTGCATTCTTATTGATGCTGATACAGGTTCCATTCTTTTCGAGAGGAACTCTCATGAAAAATGTTATCCAGCCAGCACAACCAAGATTTTAACAGGGCTCCTTACTATTGAGAACTGTAATATGGACGATGTTGTAACATTTTCACAGTCAGCTGCTAACTCAATTAATGTATATGAGGATGCCAACTTAAGTTCAAAAGCAGGCGAGCAATTTACTGTCAACCAGCTTCTTCACGGACTTCTGCTGTATTCTGCCAACGAGATGGCTTATGCCCTCGGTGAACATGTGGCTGGCTCAATAGATGCATTTGTCGATATGATGAATGCCAAGGCAAAAGAACTTGGTGCTTTGAATACACATTTTGCCAATGCAAGCGGATTATATAATACCAACCACTACACAACGGCATATGATATGGCAATGATTGCAAGAGGATGCTATAACAATGCTTCTTTTGTCAGCATTGATTCAACTGCCGATGCATATGTAATTCCTGCAACTAACATGTCTGCACAGCGTACAATAAGACACCGACACAAGATGTTGAAGGGTCGTGCCTACTATTATGAATACTGCAAGGGTGGCAAAACAGGATATACTGATGAATCACAGAATACACTTGTTACATTTGCAGAAAAAGACGGTATGCGTCTTATATGCGTTGTATTTAAGGAAGCCACAGATGAGATAAGATATGTTGATACAAGAACCCTTTTTGACTGGGGATTTTCCAATTTCCAGAAATCAACAACAACCGGAAGCCAGCTCGGAGCAATGTTCTCTAATGACAACTATTACAACTCGGCTGTTTTCTCAACTCTTTCACTAAACTTTGGACTAAATGCTTCATTTATCACAATACCTAATAAAAGTTCATTGTCAAATGTATCAATGACGGTTGATGATAATTATGACATGACCAATGAGAATGGTGTTATGACAACACATCTTAAGTTCTTATACAATGATAATACTGTCGGCACAACTACACTTAATATATCTGCTGCCGGAACAGATACCGGAAGCCTGCTGCCATACATTAATAATGATGTTTCATCATCTTACAAACCGAAAACATGTATCAGAATTAATATATGGATACTTGTTGGAATTGGTGCCGTTATTCTTTTTATCATCTACATTATTGAAGAACGGGCAAGAAGAAAAAGACAGAGAAGACACTATAACAGAAGAAGACGCAGATTATAATAAACAGAGGATTCGGAGCTAAACCCTGAATCCTCTGTTTTCTATATTATCAGTCTGTGTTTCATTACTAATTCCACCTTTTGAATATGTAAGGCCTGAATATACAGCCTGTGTATTCTTCATAAGCGGCTCAGAATCATCCTGTTTACTAACCTCATAAAAGGATGCCCTGAGTTTCTTTAAAAGCCCTGTAATTCTGTTAATCTCATTATTATCAAGACTTACAGATGCTGAAATAAGTGACCTCTTCATATGATTATATATTACAAAAAGATTAGCTGATATCTCATACTGCATATCAAGTCCGCATATAAGCTGGTCTATAACCTTCTGCGCCATATATATATTATTATGTGCCTGCTCAGCACTATCACTCTCACATGCATCATTAAGATATTCTATAGCCATATCATACAGAATCACAACAAGCTGTGATGCTGTAGCCTGTGTAATTCTATACTGAAATGTCTTAATTGTTTCTTTAGTCATAGCATTCCTTTCCTATATAACCATTGAATCTTAAACTACTGTAATAACTGTAATACCTGTGAAGGTCTTTCATTAGCCTGTGCAAGTATTGACGTAGCTGCCTGTGTAAGAACTGTTTCAGAAGTATAAGTAGTCATCTCTTCTGACATATCAGTATCTATCATTGTTGATAATGACTTGGTAAGGTTCTCACTTGAAACCTCAAGGTTATTAGTTGTATGATCAAATCTGTTCTCGTATGCACCAATTCTTGAACGTATTTTATTAGTCTTATTAATAGCTTCATCTACAGTAGATATCGCCCTTGATGCTGTATACTGAGTCATGACATTCATATGCTCCGTGCCAAGTGAATACGTTGTTATTGCCGGAATATCAATAACAATAACCTGATCCTGATTAGCACCTACATGTATGCTCATAGTTCCAACGTCTGTGACTTCCTGACTTATAGTTCTCGCTGTACCTGCACCTGCAGCTGACTGTCCATCATTGTTACTATCGTCAAATACAGTACCTGCCGCATTACCCGGAACATCCATTGAAAACTCTTTGTTATTAACATCTGTTACTGTAATTACAGTACCCTTTGTTGAAAGAATTGCCGAATCAGCAAACCCAATTCGCTTCCCATCATCTCCTGTAGCAATCTCTGCCTTAACATCGCTTCCTTCTACATATATACCATCTTGTGTTGCTGCCTGTGGTATTCCCAAAATATCTGCAAGCTCTGCATTATCACATGTTATATTCATCTTCTGGTCGCTTCCATACTGGTTAGTCATAATAACAAGTGTTGAACCAGCATAATCGGCTGTTGGCACATAACCTGCATAATCAGTACCATTAGCTACTGTATCATTATTAAGGTCTTTAACTGTAAATGCAGAACCCCCTGTGATGTTAACTCCGTCAATAATCTTTCCCATCACCTTATCAAGTGTATCACCTTCGGAAATGCTTATCTTGTAGCCATTAATGTTTATTGCTCCAGCCTGTTCTTCTGTTATAGAAGCTGTTGATGACATAGTAATACTTCCTGCTCCTACCGCTATAGCCTGTCTTGCATCCTCAGTAACAGTTATTCCATATACACCTGCTGTATAGCTGTCAGATACAGAAAGCTGATTAACTCCCTGAAGATCTGAATATACTCTTCTTGAAAGATTACCGTTAATAAGAGACTGTGTATTGAATTCTGTCTGATCAGATATTCTGTCAATCTCGTTATTAATCTGTTCTATCTCTTTCTGTATAGCTTCTCTTTCATCATCTGAATTAACATCATTAGCAGCCTGAACGCTAAGTTCCTTTAATCTTGTGAGCATACTCTGGATTTCTGTAATTGCACCTTCTGCTGTATTTAAAACAGAAACTCCATCAGCTGTATTATTCTGGGCCTGACTAAGACCTCTTATCTGTGCTCTCATCTTTTCAGAAATAGCACATCCTGCAGCATCGTCCTTAGAGCCATTTATCTTGTATCCTGATGATAATCTTTCAATTGATGTTGACAGATTTTTCTGTGATTTCTGTAATGCATTGTTGGCAACAATTGCTGCCACATTAGTTCCTATTCTCATATCTTAACCTTTCTGTCTGTCCGATTTACCTGTTCATGCTCTATATATCGGACTTTCTGTTCAAATCTTTAACCTGCAAGCAGTTTTACAATCTGTGCTGCAATTTCGTACAGCTTATCTGTTGCCACACTGTCAGCCGCTGCTTCATATGTGACATAAGGTATATCTGATGATTTAGTAGTGTTGACAAACACATCTGTAAATCCAAATGCTTCTTTTAAAGATTCTTCCATATCATCAAGAAGCCGGCATCCTTCATCCGAAACTGCTGTGTCACTTACAATGTACATACCAAGGCTTTCTCTGTCAGCCTTTGCCTCAACAGAAACTTTTCCTAATACGTTGCTCTGCATATTTACAGATATACGACCTTTATTGTCGTCATCCTGAACCAATGTAAGCTTCAACATACCTGTACTTCCTGAATCTGTTATATATGGTATTCTGTAATCATGCCTTAATGCCAGATTCTTAATATATCCTATTGTTCTGTCCTTAAGCCTTAAATCCAGAAATTCCTCGTAATTGACATCTATCTGTGTGTCAAGGTCCCCAGCTTTGGAAAGAACCTCCTGAAGTTCTTCCTCTGTCTCATCTTTCATTTCTTCATACATAAGTGACAGTTTTTCTTTATGTCCGATTTTTTCAATCGAATCCCTTGCATAATCACGTGTTGTCTTAATGCCCCTGATATCCGGGAACTGTCCCGATTCTAAAAATGCTTTAACAGCCTGTATGTTACCACTGTTTATTTCTGTGTCTGCATTTCTTATCTGCCTTAATACATCAGCTCCTGCCTGTACTGCTACCTGCTGCTCCTTAAGATATTCCTCATAATACTCTTCTTCAGCTGCTGCATCGTAATTTTCCTCTAACTGTTCAATAAACATTTCAACAGACTGTTCTCCGATTCCAGATGAGTTATCCACATTCTTTAATGTATTCGGAGTAACTAATCCACCATTTGCCATAAATAATGCACTGTAATAGTTAGCAGTTCCGCTTACCTCTGCCATTCCTGTATTCTCATCAATAACAGTGTCCATGTCATAATGCTTTCTTGAATTATATGCAGTCATAAGATTATTCATAGTGACCTCAGCTCCCTGCTTAATCAGTGCGCCTGCTGCCACTCCGGCATCTCTGGTAAATATATTCATCATCTGGTATATTCCTATAAACTGCTTTCTCTGCTCTTTAGTAATACCATTTGTACGGTCAAGCTTGTACAGAAACTTTGAAAACTTCTCCTCATTATCCTTAGATGCTTTATCATTAGCCTCTGTAAGATATTCATTGACTTCCTCAATTGAAGCATTCATTGGATTTACTCCGTCTTTTATCATATTAAGAACTGTCTCCGGTTTCATATTCTTAATAAGATTATTAATCATTGCATTAACAGATTTGACTATCTCTACATTTTCCTTTGTCATATCCATGTTATTAGCAGCCAGCACCTTTATTGCTTCCTTGTCCTCATCAGTTCCCTCAAGTCCAAGCGCCTTAATAATATCATCAGCGCTTCCCTGTACTGCCTTCTTTAATGAATCACCGAGGTCGCCTCTTATCTGAGTTCCAACCGCCTCATAAGTTTCATTCATCTTGTCAAACATACTGGCAAATACACGCGCTGGATTTCTTACCATCTCGTCCAATGACTTTCTCGCTGCAAGAACATCTGCGTATGAAACCTGTGCCTCTGCATACATTCCATCAGCCTGCTCATATTCCATAAGCATTGCATTAAGCTCATCTATCGGAGTTGTAAGAATAGAAATGTTATTCTTAACGAGATATACAGACGCATTTGCACTCATAAGAACTCTTGCTGTTACAAGCGTGTCATACGCCTTATCTGCTGCCTGCTGTACATCAGATGCCTGATTTCTAACTTCACTATTTCCTGTGCTTACTGATGCTGCACTGTATTCAATTCTGAAGCTTCTTGCATCCATCTCCAGCTTAAGGCTTGCTATTGTAAATGTTTCCCCTTTTGATACCACATTTGCAACATCTGAATACTCTGCCCTGTTAATAGTATCAAGAGCTGTCCTTATATCATCAATTGGCGAACCTGTAACGAGCGTATTCTCTGCCTTGCCTCCAAGCTTCATGTTATCAAGTATCTTATTAAGCATTTCATCAGGGTCAGCCTGAATCTTTTCAATATCTATCGCATCAAGCTGTGCCTTATATTCAAGATTTTCTTTAGTAACAGGAATCTGTGCATTAATAAATGCTCTTGCATCCGCAAGTGTATTATCATTAACCTCAAGACCTGACGAAGCAATTATCTTCTCAATTCCCGGCCTTAAAGCTTCAAAATCAGCGTCAGATATTGCATCTGCGCACTTTCCTATTGTAACGCCATCCGCACTGATACTTGATGAGGTTGCCGCCTGTGCCTGATATATTCCAGCAATTGAAGGCTCTATGCGATTAGCAACCATGTAATTCTTTGTGTTCTCTGATAATGGCTTTAACTCTTTACTCTTTTCAAGTGTGCCTTTAACCTCAGCAACACTTTCATCATTGACAGCTATATCTGCTCCCTGCATACGGCTCTCGACACTTGCCGCTGTTGCTGCACTTCCAGTCACACTCTCAATCTTATCCTTGGAAACTGCTGTGCCATAATTAACATAATCATCAGAGTGCATCGCAAGTTCAATCTTAATTTTCTCAATAATATTAACCATATCATCTGGTGTAGCATCTGTAAGATTAAAGCCGTCCTCATCTAGCTTTACCGCATCAGCACCTGATAACTTCATCATCAATGCCTTAAGGCTTATCTTTGCACTGGAAGCACTCGCCATAATCTGGCTCTTTACATCATCTGCCTCCTTAAGAAGTCCCTCATATGTATTGTCATTTGCAGCTGTCACACTGCCAGAGATTACCACTCCTGCAAATGAGCCTGCCACACCTTCACTTTTAACCGCCTTATTTTCTTTATAATTAATAGATGTTCCCTGTGCCGCAACATCTTTATTAAAATTCGCGCCTGAAACTGTATATGTCATATTCTGCTGCCTTTCTTATTTACTATCTGAAACAATCACCCATTGTCATATAATAAATATTTCGGCAGATATGGCGGGATAATTGAGAGATTAGTGGCAACAAATAAAAAGGAAGCCAATTCAGAATTAATGAAAAATCCAAACCAGCTCCCTTTCTCTATATTATTCTCCTATATCTTCGTAGCCTGAACCTTAGAAACATCACCGTTAAACTCATACACAGCTATTCCATACTTATGTAAGTCAATAAGCAATGACTGCGGATATCCATCACAATCTCCCTTAACGGCTGTAAGAGTCTTCTTCTGGTCTGCTTCATTATCTCCAAGAACCAGCTTATACTTAGTCTTGAACGGAACTCCTATTCTGAATCTGTCTCTTTCAACTGGTGTAAAATTAAGTACAAAGAGAAGATTCTTCTTTCCATCCGGACTGATTCTCATAAATGATAAAACGCTATTATCTTTATCATTGGCATTAATCCATCTGAATCCTTCACTACTGTAATCAGTCGCATACAGGCCGGGAGAATTCTTATTAAGCTTAAG
>OGLO01000521.1_pt1 | contig 9734 bp, 6 predicted proteins | sample 1572891 | NCBI WGS metagenome assembly OGLO01 (sample SAMEA2581999, study PRJEB24529) | metagenome | biome: Human gut stool | place: China | collected 2011
GTATTTCCTTTACGTGGCACGGTTCTTCCCTCCTTAATAAATTTATTAAATCATAGGTACTCACAAATAAAAAATGTGTTCGCGCCGTATATATTAACCTGCAACCTCTTGATTAATCTAATTCCGGCACAATTCAAAATTTAATTTGTTCGTAAAAATCAGATTCTTACGAATCCGACTCTTGCAAATTGTAAAACTTGCATGCATTCATATAAATGCGTGTCTTAATTCAGGCTTAATTACTTAGCGTCCTTAGGTCTCTTAGCACCGTACTTAGAACGAGCCTGTCTTCTCTTTGCAACACCTGCTGTATCAAGTGTTCCTCTGATGATGTGGTATCTTGTACCTGGTAAATCCTTTACTCTTCCACCTCTTATAAGAACAACACTGTGTTCCTGAAGATTGTGTCCCTCACCTGGGATGTAAGATGTTACCTCGATACCATTAGAAAGACGTACTCTGGCGATCTTTCTAAGAGCTGAGTTAGGCTTCTTAGGTGTAGCAGTCTTAACAGCTGTACAAACACCTCTCTTCTGTGGAGAAGAGATATCTGTTGCCTTCTTCTGAAGTGAGTTGTAACCCTTCTGAAGAGCTGGTGCTGTAGACTTCTTTACTGCAGTCTTTCTTCCCTGTTTTACTAACTGGTTAAATGTTGGCATTCCGTTTTCACCTCCCGAAATTAGAATAATGAATGGTTGCATCTTAGTATCAACTAAGAAAATGTTTTGTCACCAAAACAGCGCAAAAATAGTACTTGCCTATTCGCACGCTTTATTAGTATATATATTTGCAAATTCAGTGTCAAGCATTTTTTCAAAAAAAGACAAAAGCGTGCCAGATTTTATCAATCTGACACGCCATAAGTTTCTATAAAGAATTAATCTTCCTGTGTGAAAACAAGTTCGTCTTCACCAGACTCATCTTCATCTTCTTCAATGTAGTTATCTGTAGAACTGATCTTGATATCCTGATAACGCTTCATACCTGTACCGGCAGGGATAAGCTTACCAATAATAACATTCTCTTTAAGACCAATAAGTGGATCAATCTTTCCGTTAATAGCTGCATCTGTAAGAACCTTAGTTGTCTCCTGGAATGAGGCAGCTGACATAAATGATGTAGAAGCAAGTGAAGCCTTAGTAATACCAAGGATAATCGGAGTACCTGTAGCAGGTGTCTTTCCTTCTTCCTCAAGTCTCTCATTAACTTCCTGGAACTCAATTGTATCAACCTGTGATCCTGGAAGGAACTTAGAATCTCCAGCTTCATCAACAACTATCTTCTTAAGCATCTGACGAACGATAAGCTCAATATGCTTATCATTGATATCAACACCCTGGATACGGTAAACCTTCTGAACTTCACGAAGGAGATAATCCTGAACAGCTCTTACACCAAGAATTCTTACGATATCATGTGGATTCTCAGAACCCTCTGTGATTTCCTCACCCTTAGCAACAACCTGTCCTTCAACAACCTTTTCTCTTGTATCCTTAGATAATGGATAAGCCTTTGAATTACCTTCATCATCAGTTATAACGATTTCAGTCTTCTTCTCAGTCTTAACAATACTTACAGTTCCGCCAAACTCAGCAAGTACAGCAAGCATCTTAGGCTTTCTTGCCTCGAAAAGCTCTTCTACTCTAGGAAGACCCTGAGTAATGTTATCACCGGCAACACCACCTGTATGGAATGTTCTCATAGTAAGCTGTGTACCAGGCTCACCGATTGACTGGGCTGCGATAATACCAACAGCTTCACCAACCTGAACAGTCTGACCAGTTGCCATGTTAGTTCCATAACATTTAGCACATACACCAATGTGTGAACGGCAAGTAAGGATTGTTCTAATCTTAACCTTATCAACACCAGTCTTAATAATAGCTTCTGCTCTCTTAGGAGTTACAAGATGGTTAGCTTCAACAATAACCTCACCTGTAGCTGGGTCTACAATATCCTCAGCTAAATATCTTCCTGTAATACGCTCCTGTAATGGCTCAAGGATATCTTCCTTGGCATCACTTGAGTTAGTAGCTCTGTTATTAACAAATGAGTAAACATACATACCAGGTATCTGCTTACCTGCGCTACAATCTGTCTCTCTGATAATAAGATCCTGAGAAACATCAACAAGTCTTCTTGTAAGGTATCCTGAATCGGCTGTACGAAGGGCTGTATCTGAAAGACCTTTACGGGCACCATGAGCTGAAATAAAGTATTCCAGAACATCAAGACCTTCACGGAAGTTTGACTTGATAGGAAGTTCGATAGTGTTACCTGATGTATCAGCCATCAAACCACGCATACCTGCTAACTGCTTAATCTGCTGGTTAGAACCACGGGCACCTGAGTCAGCCATCATGAAGATGTTGTTATATTTATCAAGACCCTGAAGAAGGGCATCCTTAATCTTATCATCAGTCTCCTGCCATACGCGGATAACATTCTTATGTCTTTCCTCGTCAGTAGCCTGACCTCTGTTATATTTAACAGTAATCTGTTCAACTTTCTTTTCTGCCTCAGCAAGAAGCTGCTTCTTAACTGGTGGCACTGTCATCTCAGAAATAGAAACAGTCATGGCAGCTCTGGTAGAGTACTTATAACCCATAGCCTTGATATCATCAAGAACCTCTGCAGTTGTTGTAGTACCATGAGTATTGATAACATGCTGTAAGATATCCTTAAGCTGCTTCTTTCCTACATGGAAATCAACTTCTGGAAGTAATAAATTCTCTTCCTTGCTTCTATCAACATATCCTAAATCCTGAGGGAGAATCTCATTAAATATAAGTCTTCCAAGTGTAGACTCAATATTACCTGAAAGCTCTTCTCCGTTAACATTCTTAGTTACATGAACCATAATCTTGGCATGTAATGTAATTATACCATTCTCATAAGCAAGAACTGCTTCATTAATGCTCTTGAAAATCTTGCCCTCACCCTTTGCACCTGGTCTTTCCTGTGTAAGGTAGTAAATACCAAGTACCATATCCTGTGAAGGAACGGCAACAGGACCACCATCAGATGGCTTAAGAAGGTTGTTAGGTGAAAGAAGCATAAATCTACACTCAGCCTGAGCCTCAACAGAAAGCGGAAGATGGACAGCCATCTGGTCACCATCGAAATCGGCATTGAACGCTGTACATACAAGTGGATGAAGCTTAATAGCCTTTCCTTCTACAAGGATTGGCTCGAAAGCCTGAATACCAAGTCTGTGAAGTGTAGGAGCACGGTTAAGCATAACTGGATGCTCTTTAATAACGTCTTCAAGTACATCCCATACTTCTGGCTCAAGATGTTCTACGCTCTTCTTAGCTTTCTTAATATTATCTGCAAGATTACGTCTTACAAGCTCTCTCATAACAAATGGCTTGAATAACTCAATAGCCATCTCTTTAGGAAGACCGCACTGGTAAATCTTAAGCTCTGGTCCTACTACGATAACTGAACGTCCTGAGTAGTCAACTCGCTTACCAAGAAGGTTCTGTCTGAAACGTCCCTGCTTACCCTTTAATAAATCTGATAAAGACTTAAGTGCTCTGTTACCAGGACCTGTTACTGGACGACCATTTCTACGTCCGTTATCGATAAGAGCATCAACAGCTTCCTGAAGCATTCTCTTCTCGTTACGTACAATAATTTCAGGAGCTCCAAGCTCAAGAAGTCTTGCAAGTCTGTTATTTCTGTTAATAATTCTTCTGTAAAGATCATTAAGATCTGAAGTTGCAAAACGTCCACCATCCAGCTGGACCATAGGTCTTAAATCTGGTGGAATTACAGGGATTTCTGTAAGAATCATCCACTCAGGCTTAGTTCCTGCATTCTTAAATGCTTCAACAACTTCAATTCTCTTTATAAGTCTGGCAGCCTTCTGAGAAGTAGTGTTAGCAAGCTCTTCCTTAAGTCTTACTTCTTCTTCTTCAAGGTTAACCATCTGGAGGAGCTCGAGGATTGCCTCAGCTCCCATACCAACACGGAAAGCCTTGCTTCCGTACTGCTCACAGAGTTCTCTGTATTCAGTCTCTGAAAGAATCTTCTTGAAAGGAATATCTGTTTCACCTGGATCAATTACGATATATGAAGCAAAATATAATACCTTTTCAAGGTTCTTAGGACCAATATCAAGAATGAGATCCATGCGGCTAGGAATACCCTTGAAGTACCAGATGTGAGATACTGGTGCAGCAAGATGGATATGACCCATACGGTCTCTTCTTACGCTGGCCTTAGTAACCTCAACACCACATTTATCGCAGACAATACCCTTGTCCTTAATCTTCTTATACTTACCGCAGTGGCACTCCCAGTCCTTGCTAGGACCAAATATTCTTTCGCAGAAAAGTCCGTCCTTTTCTGGCTTAAGTGTTCTATAGTTAATTGTTTCAGGTTTGGTAACCTCACCATGAGACCACTCCAAAATATTCTCAGGAGAAGCAAGCTTAATCTGAATCTTATCAAATTTCATTGACTTATTTGATTTAATTTCTTCTGCCATTATAGTGCTCCCTTCTAATTAATATTCATCTGAATTGCCATCGCCGTAATCGTCATCAAAATCATCGGCCATATCAAAATCAGCACCATCATCTGAATCTACAGCATCTTCTGTTCCATCTTCATTAAGAGTAACTGTTGACATACCGCCAGCCTTGTACTCTGCCTCTTCCTCTCTGCTGTTTCTTCTGTATCCATTACCTTCATCAAGAACCTTCTTGAAATCAGTAACTTCATATTCAGAACTCTCAAGAAGTCTGACTTCATTGTTGTCCTGATCAAGAACCCTAACATCAAGTGCGAGTGACTGAAGTTCCTTAAGAAGAACCTTGAATGATTCTGGAACTCCTGGTTCAGGAATATTCTCACCCTTAATAATAGCTTCGTAAGTCTTAACTCGTCCTACAACATCATCAGACTGTATATGATGCACCGTAAGCTTCCAGTGCCCAAACTTCCATTTCACCAAATCTCTGTCCACCGAACTGAGCTTTACCACCAAGTGGCTGCTGTGTTACAAGTGAGTAAGGACCAGTTGAACGTGCATGAATCTTATCATCAACAAGATGATGAAGCTTTAAGTAATGCATGAATCCGATAGTTACAGGGCTGTCGAAGTACTCACCTGTTCTACCATCTCTAAGTCTTACTTTACCATCACGGCCGATTGGAACACCCTTCCACTCAGCTCTGTGATCTCTGTGTTCTGAAAGGTAATCAAATACCTCTTTATTAAGAACATCTTTATACTGTGCTGTAAATGTAACCATATCCTCAGGATATTCTTCGCCATTCTTCTCAGCCTCAGCCTTCTGGGCTGCAAGCTCTTCATCATCGAATGGATGGTTAGCATAAGCATTTGCCATATCAAGAGTATCCATAATATCATTCTCATCTGCACCATCGAATACTGGTGTAGAAATGTTAAATCCAAGTACCTTGGCAGCAAGACTTAAATGAATCTCAAGGACCTGTCCAATGTTCATTCGTGAAGGAACGCCCAGTGGGTTAAGTACGATATCAAGAGGACGGCCATTAGGAAGGAATGGCATATCTTCAACAGGAAGTACTCTTGAAACGACACCCTTGTTACCATGACGACCAGCCATCTTATCACCAACGCCAATCTTTCTCTTCTGTGCAATATATATACGAACAGATTTGTTAACTCCTGGTGAGAGTTCATCTCCGTTCTCTCTTGTAAATGTCTTAACAGCAACGACGATACCATAAGCACCATGAGGTACCTTAAGTGAAGTATCTCTTACTTCTCTTGCTTTCTCACCAAAGATAGCTCTAAGAAGTCTCTCTTCAGCAGTAAGCTCTGTCTCTCCCTTAGGAGTAACCTTTCCAACAAGAATATCTCCGGCTCTTACCTCAGCACCAACGCGGATAATACCGTTCTCATCAAGATCCTTTACAGCGTCTGAACCTGTTGAAGGAAGATCTCTTGTAATCTCTTCAGGTCCTAACTTAGTATCTCTTGCTTCTGTCTCATATTCTTCAATATGAATAGATGTATACACATCATCTCTTACGAGACGCTCACTAAGAAGTACAGCATCCTCGTAGTTATAACCTTCCCAAGTCATGAAACCGATAAGAGGGTTCTTACCGAGGGCAATCTCTCCATTAGATGTAGATGGACCATCAGCAATAACATCTCCTGCCTTAACCTCATCACCCTTGAAAACAATAGGTCTCTGGTTATAGCAGTTACTCTGGTTACTTCTTGAGAACTTAGTAAGCTTGTATTCGCGCGCCTTGCCATCTTTTTCTCTGATAACAATCTTGTTAGATTCAGAAGAAAGAACAACACCATCAGCCTCTGCAACTACACATACACCTGAGTCAACAGCAGTCTTATTCTCAATACCAGTTCCGATAACAGGAGCTTCTGTCATAAGAAGAGGTACGGCCTGACGCTGCATGTTAGAACCCATGAGGGCACGTGTACAGTCATCATTCTGAAGGAATGGAATCATTGATGTAGCAACTGAGAATACCATCTTAGGAGATACATCCATAAGATCAATCTGGCTCTTATCGAACTGAGAAGTTTCTTCTCTGTAACGTCCAGATACAGTATTTCTTACGAAATAACCATTCTCATCAATCTCAGCATTAGCCTGTGCTACATGGAAATCATCTTCCTCATCAGCTGTGAAGTAACGCACTTCATCAGTAACTCTTGGATTCTTAGGATCAGACTTATCTACAATACGATAAGGAGCTTCAACGAATCCATATTCATTAATTCTTGCATAAGATGCAAGAGAGTTAATAAGACCAATGTTAGGTCCTTCAGGAGTCTCGATAGGACACATTCTACCATAATGAGTATAGTGTACATCTCGAACCTCGAAACCTGCACGATCTCTTGAAAGACCACCAGGACCAAGGGCAGAAAGACGTCTCTTATGAGTAATCTCACTAAGAGGGTTATTCTGATCCATGAACTGTGACAACTGCGAACTTCCGAAGAATTCCTTAATAGCAGCTGTTACAGGCTTAATATTAATAAGTGACTGTGGAGATATTCCGCTAAGATCCTGTGTAGACATTCTCTCACGAACCACTCTTTCCATTCTTGAGATACCAATTCTGAACTGGTTCTGAAGAAGCTCTCCTACAGCTCTGATACGTCTGTTTCCAAGGTGATCGATATCATCCTTAGTACCAACACCATATTCAAGGTGCATATTATAATTAATAGAAGCAAGAATATCTTCTACTGTAATATGCTTAGGAATAAGATCAGCAATATTCTTAGTAATAGCTTCCTTAATATCCTCTAAAGACTCATTCTCAGCAAGAATCTGTGCAAGAACAGGATAGTATACATACTCTGTTACACCAAGCTCCTTAGCTTCTTCTTCGCTGATATCAACCCATTTGGTAATATCAACCGCACGGTTAGAAAGAATCTTAACAACTCTGTCAGATACTGTACCATCAGCAGCCTTAACTTCTACAGTAATGAATACTGAAGGAACAGCTGCATCCTGAATAGCCTGTGCTGATTCTCTTGTAAGCTTCTCACCTGCTGTTGCAATAACAGTTCCGTTCTCATCAACAACATCCTCAGCAAGAACCTGTCCTGTAATTCTGCTCTTGAAAGAAAGCTTCTTATTAAACTTATATCTTCCTACGTGTGCAAGATCATATCTTCTTGGGTCAAAGAACATACCTGAAATAAGTGCTTCAGCACTCTCTACAGATAATGGTTCTCCTGGTCTTAACTTCTTATAAAGTTCAAGAATACCTTCCTGATAGTTAGTAGAAGTATCCTTCTCCATAGTAGCAAGAAGCTTAGGTTCCTCGCCAAAAATATCAAGAATCTCCGCATTAGTACCAAATCCTAATGCTCTGATAAGAACAGTAATAGGAACCTTCTTATTACGGTCAACCTTAACATAGAATATATCATTAGCATCTGTTTCATACTCTAACCATGCACCTCTGTTAGGAATTACCTGACAGCTGTACAAGAAAATCTTACCATACTTATCTTTCTGTATATCATAATAAATACCAGGTGAACGTACCAACTGGCTGACAATAACTCGTTCAGCACCATTAATTACAAATGTACCTGTCTTAGTCATTAATGGCAGGTCTCCCATGAAAATCTCATGCTCGCTGATGCTTTCTGTCTCTTTGTTATGAAGTCTTACTGTAACCTTAAGAGGCGCTGCATATGTAGCATCTCTTTCTTTACACTCTTCAATTGAATACTTAACTTCGTCTTCACATAACGCAAAATCTACGAATTCCAGACTTAATCTTCCATTATAGTCTGCAATTGGAGATATGTCATCAAAGACCTCTTTCAAGCCTTCATTCAAAAACCACTGGTAAGAATCCTTCTGCACCTCAATAAGGTTAGGCATCTCAAGAACTTCTTTCTGTCTTGAGAAACTCATACGCATTGCCTTGCCCGACGTTATTGGGCGTAATCTGTTTTTCTCCATTGACGTTTCACCCCTTAGTTTTCTTCACATTAATATATTACATTATCAGTAAATGTGCAAAGAATAAGCACAATTTACCACAATAGTGCATTGTCCATAGTACATCAAAGATATATATATGTCAAGGGATTTTTAAAAATTTCCATGAATATTCAGAATTGTATAAAGATAATAGTGTTTCTGCCATAGCTGGCATAATAAAATAAAGATGTGATTTATAGAAAAAAGAAAAGACAGGAGCCGTGAAGGCCCGCTGTCTTTCTTATTATATTCATTAGAACAATCAAGTGAATTACTTAAGAGTAACCTTAGCTCCAACTTCTTCAAGCTTCTTCTTGATTTCCTCAGCCTCTTCCTTAGAAGCCTGCTCCTTAACAACCTTAGGTGCGCCATCAACAACGTCCTTAGCTTCCTTTAATCCAAGACCTGTGATTTCACGAACAACCTTGATAACCTTAACCTTCTGATCTCCAGCTTCTGTAAGCTCTACATCAAATTCTGTCTTCTCCTCAGCTGCTGCTGCGCCAGCACCTGCTGCTGCAACTACAACGCCTGCTGCTGCAGATACGCCGAATTCTTCTTCACAAGCCTTAACTAAATCGTTAAGCTCTAATACTGATAAACCTTTAATAACTTCAATAATTTCCTGTGTTGTCATTATTATAATCTCCTTTTTAATATTATTCTAAAATCGAAAGAGCATCTATGCTGCTTTCATAGTTAATTCAGTGTTAAACTGATTAAGCAACTTCCTCGTTCTTCTCAGCAATCTGCTTAATAACACGAGCAAAGTTTGTAATAGGTGACTGGATACTTCCAAGTAACTTTGAAAGAAGTTCCTCTCTTGAAGGGATAGTAGCGATTGTAGCGATACCTGCTGCATCGTAGAATGTTCCTTCAACAACGCCACACTTTAACTCAAGAGCATTAGCTGTCTTAGCAAAGTTAGCTAAGATTCTTGCAGGTGCTGTAGCATCTGTCTTGCAGAATGCAATAGCATTAGTTCCTTCAAGAGCATCAGTAATTGGCTCGAACTCTGTTCCAGCAACAACTCTCTTTACTAAAGTGTTCTTATAAACCTTATAAACCACACCAGCTTCTCTTAACTGCTTACGAAGCTGTGTATCCTGTTCTACTGTAAGACCGCTGTAGTTAACTACAACAACGCCCTGAGCGCCGTCAAAGTTATCTTTAATCTCATCAATAGTAGATGTCTTAAGGCCTACATTCTTTAAAATAGCCATGAATAATTACCTCCTGTTAGAT
>OGLO01000532.1_pt1 | contig 9550 bp, 8 predicted proteins | sample 1572891 | NCBI WGS metagenome assembly OGLO01 (sample SAMEA2581999, study PRJEB24529) | metagenome | biome: Human gut stool | place: China | collected 2011
CTGAAAAATAATGATGTTGCCTTATTTGGAAAACTGATGAATGAATCCCACGTTTCTCTCCGCGATGATTATGAAGTAACCGGTATTGAGCTGGATACTTTGGTTGAGGAAGCATGGAAGATTGATGGTGTGATCGGCTCAAGAATGACAGGTGCGGGCTTTGGCGGATGTACGGTCAGCATCGTAAAAGATGAGGCTGTGGATACCTTTATCAAAGAAGTCGGTGCAGCTTATGAGAAGAAGATCGGATATGCAGCAGATTTCTATGTTGTTGAGATTGGTGACGGTCCAGTGAAATTAGCCTGATGAAAAGAAGTTTTTCATTTCTGAAAATAAGAGGCTCATTGAAAATAATATAGAGACTTAAAAATATATGTCTGGCAGAGTATTGCAAAGACACGTTAAACAGTGTAGAAGTGAGGAAGAATATGATACAGGAAAAGATTTTAGAGTTGACAGAATATGGTCTGGTGACAGGACTTGCTGCACCGGAAGATAAAAGATTTACTATCAATCGTCTGTTAGAACTTTTTCAATTAGATGAGTTAGAAGATGAAGTCGCTGCAGCATATGAAAAGAGAGAGCCGATGACACAGGAGACCGCTGAGGATGCCTTAGAGGGAATTCTCACAGAAATGCTTGACTATGCGGCAGAGCAGGGACTGATGCCGGAGGATACGATCACATACCGTGATCTGTTTGACACAAAGATCATGAGCATGCTGATGCCAAGACCAAGTGAAGTCATCACAAAATTCCGTGGACTTTACAATCATCAGTCCGCACAGGCGGCAACCGATTATTTTTACAAATTAAGCTGTGATTCGAACTATATCCGCAGATACCGTATTAAGAAGGATCTGAAATGGACTGCAGATACCGAGTTTGGTACCTTGGATATCACGATCAATTTATCAAAACCGGAAAAAGATCCGAAAGCAATCGCTGCAGCAAAACTTGCAAAACAGAGCGGTTACCCGAAATGCTTACTCTGCAAGGAAAATGAGGGATACGCAGGACGTGTGAACCATCCGGCAAGACAGAATCACAGAATCATCCCGGTAACGATTAATGGCAGTGACTGGTTTTTCCAGTACTCTCCGTATGTATATTACAATGAGCACTGCATTATATTCAACGGACAGCACACACCGATGAAAATTGAGCGTGCTACGTTCGGTAAACTGCTTGATTTCGTGGAACAGTTCCCACATTATTTTGTAGGATCAAACGCAGATCTTCCAATTGTCGGCGGTTCTATTTTAAGCCATGATCATTTCCAGGGTGGTCATTACGAATTTGCCATGGCAAAAGCACCGGTCGAAAAAGAAATCTCATTCAAGGGATTTGAGGATGTAAAAGCAGGCATTGTAAAATGGCCGATGTCCGTGATCCGTATCAGTGCGGAGAAAAAAGAGCGTCTGATCGAGCTGGCAGATAAAATTTTACTTGCATGGAGAGGTTATACGGACGAGGCAGCATTTATTTTTGCTGAGACAGACGGGGAACCACATAATACGATCACTCCGATCGCAAGAAGACGTGGAGATTTATATGAACTTGATCTGGTACTGCGTAACAACATTACCACAGAAGAGCATCCGCTTGGTGTTTATCATCCACATGCAAAGCTGCACCATATCAAGAAAGAAAACATTGGTCTGATCGAGGTTATGGGTCTTGCAGTACTTCCGGCACGTCTGAAAAAAGAGATGGCGGACTTAGAGCAGGCACTGCTTGACGGTACGTCCATCCGTGAGGATGAAGTTCTTGCAAAACATGCAGACTGGGTAGAAGAATTCCTTCCGAAATACGGATTTACATTTGGCAGCGGTTTAGAGGGAGAGGTAACCCCGGAAAAACTGCATGAGATCGTGCAGACAGAGATCGGTCTGGTATTTAAGGAAGTATTAAAAGACGCCGGTGTTTATAAATGTACCGAAGAAGGCAGAACTGCGTTCATGCGTTTCGTAGACAAAGTGAATGCATAGGAAATCATTCTGCAAATACCAGAATGCAAAATTTGATTAAATTTTCATCTGTGTTTTTTGTCCGACAAATTTTTGTATGTTGTGCCAGGACGAAAGAGATAGGCGATTTATTTGATCAGAATGTATATGGATTTAAAAATAAATATGTGATAGGCATGATAGGCAGATGTCAGCATCTTCAGTGAGGATGCTGGCATTTTCTATCTACCGAAATTGATTTTACACTCAGGCATTGTTTCGCGTTTGTCAGCGGTAAAATTTGTACCGGATTCTTGGAAAACAGCATTTACTTCTTTATGGTGCTGTGGTAAAGTATTTAGAGATCATGTTACAGGATGCGCCCTGTTTTAGCGAGGCTGGTGTGGTCTGTAACATCCGAAATGTACACGAATGGAGATAGAACTATGGTTTCAAAAAGAATACAAAAAGCACTGCTTGGAAATTCCGCGATCCGTGCAATGTTTGTGGAAGGAAAAGCGATGGCGGAAAAATATGGTGCGGAGAATGTCTATGATTTTTCACTCGGCAACCCTGCAACACCGGCTCCGGCAGCATTAAACGACAGTATCAGAGATTTGTTGGATGAGGCAGATAAGAAAGGAGCGGCAGGTTCTTTAGAATTGCACGGATATATGGAAAATGCAGGTTATAAAGATGTGCGTGAGGCGATCGCGGCAAACTTAAATAAACGTTTTGGTACCGCATTTGACGATCATAATATCGTGATGACAGTCGGTGCAGCGGGAGGCCTCAATATTATTTTTAAAACAGTCTTGGATCCTGGTGATGAGGTGATCGTGTTTGCCCCGTTTTTTGGTGAGTACCGTCAGTATGCAGCCAATTTTGATTCAGAGATTGTAACGGTAAATCCGGATCTTAAGACTTTTCTGCCGGATCTGAACGATTTTGAGGCAAAGATTACGGAAAAGACCAAGGCACTGATTGTCAATACGCCGAACAATCCGACCGGTGTCATCTATAAACCGGAGACGATGGAGGCGATCGCTTCTATCTTAGAAAAGAAGCAGAAAGAATTTGGACATGACATTTACCTGGTTTCGGATGAGCCGTATCGGGAACTGGTTTATGATGGAAATAAAGAGGATTTTCTGACGAAATATTATAAAAATACGATTGTTGGATATTCGTTCAGTAAATCGCTGTCACTTCCTGGAGAGCGTATCGGTTACGTGGTAGTTCCGAACGAGGCATCCGATGCTGAAGAACTGATCCGCGGTATTGAAATTTCAAACCGTACGCTTGGATTTGTCAATGCACCATCTCTGATCCAGAAAGCGGTTGCAAGATGTTTAGATGAGAAAACAGATGTTTCTTTCTATGATGAAAACCGAACAATGTTGTACGATGGCTTAACGGAACTTGGATTTACCTGTATCAAACCGGAAGGAGCATTTTACCTGTGGGTGAAATCCCCGGTCGATAATGAGGAAGAATTTGTGGAAGAGGGCAAAAAGCTGCATCTTCTGATGGTAAAGGGAAGTGCATTTGGATGTGGTGGATTTGTACGTCTTGCTTATTGTGTTTCCCATGAGACGGTCAAAAATTCACTGCCCGCTTTTGAAAAACTTGCACAAGTGTATGGACTGAAATAACGCAGTGTAAAAAAGGAAAATTGTAGAAATCAACGTAAGCATGGAGGAGTAGAATGAGCAGCTGGGAGTCTTATGTAAGAAAAGTAGTGCCTTATGTTCCGGGAGAACAGCCACAGGAACAGCATATGATAAAATTAAATACAAATGAAAATCCATATCCGCCGGCACCGGGAGTGATCCGTGCACTGAAAGAATTTGATACAGACCGGCTTCGGTTATATCCGGAACCGACCTGCAAGGTTTTGGTGGATGCAATCGCAGAGTATTATGGATTAAAGAGCAGTCAGGTGTTTGTCGGTGTGGGATCGGATGATGTGCTTGCCATGATCTTCATGACTTTTTTTAATTCCAAAACACCGGTCTGGTTCCCGGATATCACATATTCCTTTTATGATGTCTGGGCAGACATGCTGCGGATTCCATATGAGGTAAAGCCGTTAGATGAAAATTTTCAGATTGTAAAAGAAGATTATTATAAAGAAAATGGCGGAGTGATCTTCCCGAATCCGAATGCACCGACAGCCCTGCATATGGATTTGGAAAAAGTCGAAGAAATTATCCGTCACAATCAGGATGTAGTTGTCATTGTGGATGAAGCGTATATTGATTTTGACGGCAGGTCTGCAAGAGAACTGGTTCATAAATACGACAACCTGCTGGTTGTACAGACATTTTCAAAATCCCGCTCCATGGCAGGTATGCGAATCGGCTATGCATTTGGTAATAAGGATTTAATCAAGGCATTAAACGATGTGAAGTTTTCATTTAACTCTTATACAATGAATGCACCGACACTGGCATACGGCGTGGCGGCAGTGGAAGATGATGCTTATTTTAAAGAATGTGTGGAAAAAATTAAAAATACAAGAGAAGAAGCGAAAAAGCAGCTTATGGCACTTGGTTTTACTTTCCCCGATTCTACGGCAAACTTTATTTTTGCGACACATCAGCGCGTACCGGCAAAGACGATTTTTGAAGAATTAAAGAAAAGAAATATTTATGTGCGCTATTTTAACAAGCCGCGGATTGACAATTATTTAAGAATTTCCATCGGAACCGATGCGCAGATGCAGGCACTGTATGCCGCATTAAAAGAAATCGTAAATGCATAGGGCAGAGGGAAAAAGAACGGAGTAAGAAATGGCAGTCCCATTTGAAAACAGAAATTTTCAGAAAGAACTTGATAAGAAGATAGCGGGCTTCCAGAAAGACGGAATTGTACCGACACTGCTGCTTCACAGTTGTTGTGCACCGTGCAGCAGCCATTGCATAGAGTATCTTTCTGATTATTTCCATATAACTGTATTCTACTACAATCCGAACATATCAGCCGAAGAAGAGTATAGGAAGAGAGTAGAGGAACAGAAGAGATTCATCAGTGAATTTCCGGCAAAGTATAAGGTTTCCTTCATAGAAGGCGATTATGATACTAAGGAATTCTATGACATAGCTAAAGGATATGAACAGTGCAGGGAAGGTGGGGAAAGGTGCTTCCGCTGTTATGAGCTGAGACTTAAAAAGACCTGTGAGACTGCAAAGGCTGGTGGATTTGATTATTTTACGACAACGCTTACAATAAGCCCTCTAAAGAACAGCGTCAAGCTTAATGAAATAGGTTTAAAGCTTTCAGAGGAATATGATATGCCATATCTTTTATCTGATTTTAAGAAAAAAGAGGGATATAAGCGTTCTATTGAACTATCACATGAGTATAATTTATACAGGCAGAATTATTGCGGATGTGTCTATTCGCGTTGATTTTTGTATAGGGAGTATGATATACTAAAACAAGATTTTGTGGTGATTAAATTTAAAGAGTAGATTGCATTATAATGCGTGAATTGGAGGATAATACTATGGCAAAGAAACATGGATTGGCTAAGGTTGTTTTAGGAGTGGGCGCTGCTGCTGTAGCAGGCAAGGTTGCTTTTGATAAGTTCAAGCAGACTAAGGAAAGATTCGCTAAAGAAGAGAATGATAGTTTTGATGATGAAATCCGTAAGTATAATGCTATCGGAGAGAAGAAGGTTATAGAGGTTGAAGATGAGGTATTTGCTGGCTGCGAGCTTAAAGCAGTGGCCTCTAAGACAGTACTTGACCTCGGTCTTGCAGTGTTTGAGAAGGATGTATATATTAATTTCTCAAGTAATGCAAGTTCAGTAACTATCATTCTTCCAGAAGGTGTCAATGCAACATGTGATATTTCAAGAAAGATAGCTGGTGTTAAGAATCTTGTTGATAATGTTGACGAAGAAGGAATCCACACAGTATATATTATTGGTAAGGCTGTATGCAGTAATGTAGAAGTAATTCCTGTTAATTTCTATGTCGATGAAGAAGATGAGGAAGATTCTGATTTTGTTGAAGAAGATGACTGCCTCGCATCAGAGGATGATTTTGATGATGATGTTATATTTGATGAGAAAGACGGAGATGTTGAGGTTGAAGTCAAGGTAATTAATGAGAAGGCAGATGGCAAGGAAGAAGAAAAGCCTGAAAAGGAAGAATCTGCTGATGATACAGAAGAAACAGAGACAATCAATCTTGAAGAAGTGTAATAACTTCACTATGCTAAAGAATTATGAAGAATAGAGATAAGATATTAGATTACTTTGATAATGTGGCAGATGGCACAATTGTGTCGGCTAATGACATGTATGAGCATGGATTTGTGCGGATGAATCAGGAAGCATTCTTCCGGGCGGTCGAAAGACTCTCTGACGAGGGTGAGATAATCCGTGTTGGAAGAGGCATGTATATTAAGAAATCAGATGCGCAGGGAGATATTACAGAGCTTTTACTGAATTATTTCTTTGGAGAGGATAATTCAAGCGGAATGTTTACCGGAATACACCTGTATAACAAATATTCGCTTACGAATGTTAAGTCTGATAGTATAAGCCTGTATTCTAACGTGTGTAAGCAGTCTGTATGTCATATTGGTAATATAGAGGTGAAAAGACCTGCAGTAGAACTTGATTTTGATAATACGAGAATTATTGAGGCAATGGAGATATTCCAGAATTATTTTAACATTCCTGAACTTGATAAAACTAAATTTGCAAGATATGCAAAGCAGTTTGCAAGGGGGTATGATGATGGAGCCGCAGTAACAGTATTACGAAGTATGAAGTATAAGAAAAGATCAATTGCTTTTATGAAGAAGGTACTTGATACATACAAGGTTCCTAATACTTTATCTCAGTTTTTAAGTAATGCTTCACATTATAAAGTGCCAACATTTAATAAGCTTGCAAGATAATCAAGAATCGGTTTACATAAGGAAAGGACAGAATATGAAGAAGATAATGATTGCATCAGATATACACGGTTCTGCATATTATTGCAGAAAGCTGCTTGAAAGATATGAAGCAGAGAAGCCAGACAGACTCGTTCTTTTAGGTGATATACTATATCATGGTCCGAGAAATGACCTGCCTAAGGAATATGCACCTAAGGAGGTTATTGCAATGCTCAATCCTTTACGCAATGAGATTATATGCGTAAGAGGTAATTGTGATACAGAGGTTGACCAGATGGTGCTTGACTTTAATGTACTTGCAGAGCAGGCATATCTTAATTTCAATGACAGATCAATCGTTCTTGCACATGGACACAAGCTTGATGAGAAGAATATACCTGCATTAAAGGAAGGCGATATTCTACTTTGCGGACATACACATGTACCTAAGTGTGAGAAGAGAGATAATTACATATACATGAATCCTGGTTCAGTTTCAATTCCTAAAGAAAACTCAGAACACAGTTATATGATACTGGACGATAAGTTCTACTGGAAGAACCTCGATGGGGAAGAGTACATGGAATATTAATATGCCGAAAGCAGCAGGATAATTGTATGTGACAGGAGCTATTATTCAATCAGAAATAAGACCTATGGCAGTAGTCATAGGTTTTTTTTACGGCGTAGAAAAATGCAAAGGAAACTCAGAGGAGAATTCGTAATGAAAAAGAAAAAATGTAACAGAGTTTTGCTGGTTTTTCTGGTAATGGTGACAGCTATATCACTTTTGTCAGGCTGTGGCGGCAAAAGTGCAGAAAAAGAAGATGGGGAAACAATTACGGTGTACTTATGGAGCACAAGCCTGTATGAAAAATATGCACCATATATTCAGGAACAGCTTCCGGATATCAATGTTGAATTTGTAGTAGGAAATAATAATCTGGATTTCTACAAGTTTCTTAAGGAAAACGGTGGATTGCCGGATATTATAACCTGCTGTCGTTTTTCACTGCATGATGCAAGTCCTCTGAAAGATAGTCTGATGGATCTTTCCACAACCAATGTGGCAGGTGCTGTCTATGATACCTACCTCAGCAATTTTATGAATGAGGATGGAAGCGTAAACTGGATTCCAGTGTGTGCGGATGCACACGGTTTTGTAGTTAACAAAGATCTTTTTGAAAAGTATGATATCCCTCTCCCAACAGATTATGAAAGCTTTGTTTCTGCCTGCCAGGCATTTGACAAAGTGGGAATCCGTGGGTTTACTGCAGACTATTATTATGATTATACCTGTATGGAAACACTGCAGGGTCTGTCAGCATCAGAGTTGTCTTCTGTAGATGGACGCAAGTGGCGTACTGCCTACAGTGATCCGGATAATACAAAGAGAGAAGGTCTGGACAGTACTGTCTGGCCAAAGGCTTTTGAACGTATGGAGCAGTTCATCCAGGATACCGGTCTGAGTCAGGATGATCTGGATATGAATTATGATGATATAGTTGAGATGTATCAAAGTGGCAAGCTTGCCATGTACTTTGGAAGCTCTTCTGGAGTAAAAATGTTTCAGAATCAGGGGATTAACACAACATTTCTTCCATTCTTTCAGAAGAATGGTGAAAAGTGGCTTATGACTACACCATATTTTCAGGTGGCTTTAAACCGTGACCTGACTCAGGATGAAACACGCCGGAAGAAAGCAATGAAGGTGCTGAACACAATGCTTTCAGAGGATGCACAGAACCGGATTATTAGTGATGGACAGGATCTGTTAAGCTACAGTCAGGATGTGAATCTTAAGCTTACGGAATATCTGAAAGATGTGAAACCTGTGATAGAAGAAAACCATATGTATATCCGCATTGCGTCAAATGACTTTTTCTCTGTTTCCAAGGATGTGGTCTCTAAAATGATCACAGGAGAATATGATGCAGAGCAGGCTTATCAGTCATTTAATTCTCAGCTTCTTGAGGAGAAATCCATTCCTGAGAAAGTAATATTGGATTCACAGAAGTCTTATTCCAATCGTTTTCATAGCAACGGTGGAAATGCGGCATATTCGGTTATGGCCAACACTCTGCGTGGCATCTATGGGACAGATGTGCTGATAGCAACCGGAAACAGCTTTACGGGAAATGTGCTGAAAGCCGGTTATACACTCAAAATGGCGGGAAGCATGATCATGCCAAATTGTCTTTCAGCCTACAGCAGCAAGATGAGTGGAGCTGAGCTGAAAGAGACTGTTAAAAACTTTGTAGAAGGCTATGAGGGCGGTTTCATCCCATTTAACCGTGGCTCACTGCCTGTGTTTAGTGGCATTTCTGTAGAAGTCAAAGAAACAGATGATGGTTATACATTGAGTAAAATTACAAAGGACGGAAAGAAAGTTCAGGACAATGATACTTTTACAGTAATCTGTCTTGCGATACCAAAACACATGAAAGCTTATCCGGCAGATGAGAATATTGTGTTTGATGAAGAAGATACTGCTGTGGAAGATGCCTGGACAGGAGCTGTATCAGATGGTAATGCCGTTCTTGCAGAGCCTGAGGACTACATGACTCTGAGGTGAGAAGAATGGATATTAAGAATCATAATACAGACAGAAAGAAACCTGTTTTTAGAAAAAGAAACCAAAGTTTTGGCTGCATCCATTCGATTTTCCAATCCAGAACATAGCAGGTAAGTACAAGTCCCCATCC